>Ga0208849_1000323_pt1 | contig 46508 bp, 44 predicted proteins | sample NGESurdeep072012_10_FD_184470 | JGI IMG/M metagenome (GOLD analysis project Ga0208849, IMG submission 184470) | Arctic peat soil microbial communities from Barrow, Alaska - NGEE Surface sample 53-3 deep-072012 (SPAdes) | ecosystem: Environmental > Terrestrial > Soil > Wetlands > Peat ... | reverse complement strand
AGCGGCAGGCGTGCGCGGCAGGCGGCGCAGAGCTGTCCGCCGGCGGTGCCGCAGACGAGGCACCGCTGCGGCAGCAGCACGTCGAGCATCGCTCGACGCTAGCGCCGTACGCCGCCGTCGTGGCCCCGCGCCGGGGAAGAGCCGGGAAGCTGCGCGCGTCTCGTGACCACACGCGTCCGCCGCGGATCTAGGCTCACGCCAACGGGGAGGGAGGTGGGGTTCCCGGTCGGACGCGTGTAACTCGTAGACGCGTTGCTCAGCCGGCGGCTGCGGCTGCAAGCTCCTCGGCGTTCTCGCGCAGCGCGTCGAGCTGGACGAACGCGGAGCGCCAGGTGTCAGTCGAGCGCAGGTCGAGGCCGAACGGCGCGAGCAGGTCGGCCGGCGACGCCGAGCCGCCGGCGGCGAGGAGATCGAGGTAGAGCGGCGCGAACGCCTCCGGATCCTCGCGGTAGCGCCCGTACAGGAGCAGCGCGACAAGCTGCGCGAAGGAGTAGGCGTACGTGTAGAAGCGAACATGGATGAAATGCGGGATGTACGACCAGCCGACGCGATAGCCGTCCGGAATCGCGAGCGCGTCGCCGTAGTACTTCGTCTGCTCCTCCTGCCACAGCTCCGAGAGCCTTTCCGCGGTCAACGCCCGTCCGTCCATCCGCACCGCGTACGCGCGCTGCTCGAATCGCGCGAGCACCGTCTGGCGAAAGATCGCGGCGAAGCCGTTCTCGAGCCGGTCGGACGCGAGCGCGGCCCGTGTCTGCGCGTCGCCCTCCGCCTCGAGGAGGTAGTCGTCGGCGAGCGACTGAGCGAAGGTCGACGGCACCTCCGCGAGCGGGATGCCCGTGCGATGCGACCGCCATACCTGACGCTCGAGCGACAGCACGTTGTGCGTCGCGTGTCCGAACTCGTGCGCAAGCGTGGTGACGTCGCGCAGCCGCTCGGTGAAGTTCAGCAGCACATACGGGAGCACCGGCTTCGACACATCGGTGCAATAGGCGCCGGTGGCCTTGCCGGGACGGGGCGGCGCGTCCACGTGGCCGGCGTCGAGGCAGGCACGGAAGATTTCCGCCAGGCGCGGCGAGAACCGCCCGAACGACGAGTCGACGATCTCCACCGCTTCCGGCCACGAAAAGGCGCGTGGATCGGCGAGTGGCGCGTACTGGTCGGCGAGCTCGAGCTTGTCGAGACCGAGCAGCCGCGCCTTCGCGCGGAACCATTTGCGCGCGATCTCGTAGCTCTCCTCGGTCGCGGCCATCATCGCCTCGACCGTCTCGCCGTCGAGCTCGTTGCTCATGTTCGTCGGCTGCATCGGGTCGCCGAAGCCGCGCAGCCGGTCGAGGCCGAGCCGGTCGCCGACGAGCGCGTCGTAGCAGGCAGCGAGCACGTCGGCCCGCGGCTCGAGTCCGTCGAGCAGCGCCGCCTGCGCGGAAAGGCGGAGCTTGCGCTCCGGCCGGTAGAGGTACGCGAGCAGCGTGCTGACGGTGTGCGAGCGCTCACCCGCACCGTCGTCGAAAGGGATCTCGAGTGTTGCAACCTGCCGGTCGTGCAGCGCCTGCCAGGCGGAGACGGTCGGCCGGCGCGCGTTGAGCGCCTGCTCCTCCGGCTCGCTGAGCACGTACGGCTTCTCCTCGCGCTCGACGCGGAGCTTGTGTGCGAATGGAGCAAGCTCCGGTGACGCGAGCAGCGCCTCCGCGCGCTCGTCGTCGAGGGCGATCCATTCCAGGCCGAGGAAGACGAGCGCGTTCTCGATCTCCGCACCGCGGTCCCGCGAAAATGTCGCGAGGTCGTTCGCTTCGGCGTCGGCCGCGTCGCGCCCGAGCCGCAGGTGCGTGTAGACCTGGAGGCGCGAGATGTCCTGCTCGAGCTCGTCCGCCTCGTCGAGCAGCACGCGCAGCTCGGCGGCGCTGAGCTCCGCCACGCGGCCGCGGTAGCGCGACGAGAAATCGGCGGTGCGCACGACGAGCTCCGACCACTCCGAGCGCGCTTCTTCGGCGCCCGGCGCGAGATCGGTGAGATCCCAGCGGACGTCGTCGGTGAGCTGTGCGCTTGTCATTTGTAGGACTCTACTCGGGGGTGTACGAGTCTCGCGCCGGCAGACCCGCGCGCTCACGCAGGCGGCTGTCCGCCTCGAGCAGCTGGTCGACATCGCCGATGTCGCGCCACTCCCCCTCCACTCTGTGACCGAACACGGGTGCACGCGTATGCAGCCAGGCGATGAAACGGCCCGGCTGATCGGGCGAGTTGCCCTCGGCGAGGTAGCGGTGCACGAACGGCACGTGCGCGCGGTGGTAGAGATACGCCGCCGTCGCGGCCAGCGTCGACCGCGGTCGCTCCGGCTTCTCCTCGAACGACTCGATCCGCTCGTCGGCGGCGACGGCGACGATCCCGTACTTGCGCGCGAGCGCGAGATCGCCGACGTCGTACAGCGCGACGGCGCTCGCCTCTCCCTTCTCGCGCCACCACCGGACGTACTCGTCGAGGCTGAAGTCGAACAGGTTGTCGCCCGCGACGACGAGCAGGTCGTCCCCTTCGAGCCCGGCCTCGTCGAGCACGAAGCGAACAGCCCCGATCGCACCAAGGCGGTCGTCCTCGCTCATCGTGAGGTCGTCGTGGATCACCGGGCGAACGCGGCCGTGCACGCGCTCCGCCGCCCACTGCGCAAACGAGTCGGCGAACTTGTGGTTCGTCGCCACGTGCACGGCGTCGATCTCCGGCACCTCGTCGAGCGCGTCGATGATGTAGTCGAGCATCGGCCTGCCGCCGACCGGAAGCAGCGGCTTCGCCCGGCTCTCCGTGAGCGGGTAGAGGCGGGTGGCGTAGCCCGCAGCGAGGACGATCGCCTTCACGCGGCGGCGTGGGCCTGGACGAGCGACTCGGCGTACGGCGCGCGGTGGACGCCGTCCTCGGTGACGATCGCGGCCACGAGCGCGCCGGGCGTCACGTCGAAGGCAGGATTGCGCGCAGGGAAGCGGCTCGTCACCTCGGCCGGATCGCGCTCCTCGATCGGGATGCCGGCGCCCGACGGCGTCGCGAGGTCGAGCGTCGAGGTCGGTGCCACGACGTAGAGCGGGATCTCGTGGTACGCGGCGAGCACCGCGAGCGCGTACGTGCCGATCTTGTTCGCGGTGTCGCCGTTCGCGGCGATCCGGTCGGCACCCGTGACGACGAGGTCGACCTCGCCGCGCGCCATCATCGACGCGGCGGCCGAGTCGGCGATCACCGCGTGCGGGATGCCGTCCGCCTCGAGCTCCCACGCGGTGAGCCGCGCGCCCTGGAGCAGCGGACGCGTCTCGCCGACGAGCACGTGCTCGAGCAGCCCGCGCTCCCACGCTGCGCGCAGCGCGCCGACCGCGGAGCCGTAGCCGCCGGTGGCGAGCCCGCCCGCGTTGCAGTGCGTGAGCGCGCGCGTTCCCGGGCCGAACAGACCCACTGCGTGGACGGCCATGCGCCGACAGCGCTCGACCTCTTCACGGTGCAGCGCCCGCGCCCGTTCCGGTGACGGGTCGGGCCGCATCTCCTCGACCGCCCAGGCGAGGTTGACCGCAGTGGGGCGCGCACCGGCAAGCGTGCGCGCCGCCTCGTCGAGATCCTCGCCGCACAGGGCCGCGAGAGCGAGCCCATACGCGGCTGCGACGCCGATCGCCGGCGCGCCGCGAACCGCCAGCGTCCGGATCGCCTCGGCCACTTCGGCCGACGACGTGCACACGAGCTCGATCTCCGCCTCGGGCAGACGGCGCTGGTCGAGGAGCACGACGCACGGCGGCTGCTCCTCGAGCCGCACGATCCGCTCGGGGTCGAGACTGCTCAACGGTCGCGCCGGCTCAGGTGCCCTCGTCCCACGAGGCGAGATAGCTCGCCTGCTCCTCGGTGAGCGTGTCGATCGTGACGCCCATCGTGGCGAGCTTCAGCCGCGCGATCTCCCGGTCGATCTCATCCGGCACCGGGTACACCCTCCGGTCGAGCTCGCCCGCGTGCTGCACCGCGTATTCGACCGCGAGCGCCTGGTTGGCGAAGGACATGTCCATCACGAGCGCCGGGTGACCCTCGGCGGCAGAGAGGTTCACGAGCCGGCCGTCGGCGATGAGGTAGAGCCGCCGTCCGTCGGCGAGCGTGAACTCCTCGACGAACTCACGCGCCATCCGCGTCTCCGACGCAAGCTCCCGCAGCGCGGGGATGTCGATCTCGACGTTGAAGTGGCCCGTGTTCGCGAGGATGGCGCCGTCCTGCATCAGCTCCAGATGCTCCCGCGCGATCACGTGCTTGTCGCCGGTCGCGGTGCAGAAGAGCCCGCCGACCTTCGCGGCCTCCCCCATCGGCAGCACCTCGAACCCGTCCATCGATGCCTCGAGCGCGCGCATCGGGTCGACCTCGGTCACGATCACGAGCGCGCCCATGCCCCTGGCGCGCGACGCGACGCCGCGCCCGACCCAGCCATAGCCGGCGACGACGAACTTCTTCCCCGCAAGCAAGACGTTCGTCGCGCGGATGATGCCGTCGATCGTCGACTGGCCTGTCCCGTAGCGGTTGTCGAACAGATGCTTCGTCTGCGCCGCGTTGACGGCGATGATCGGAAAGCCGAGCTTGCCCTCCGCCTCGAGCGCCTTCAGGCGGATGACGCCGGTCGTCGTCTCCTCCGTGCCGGCGATGATGTCGCCGAGCTGTTCGCGGCGCGCCGAGTGGAGCACGCCGATCACGTCCGCGCCGTCGTCCATCGTCAGATGCGGCTTGTGGTCGACGGCCGCCTCGATGTGCGCGTAGTACGTGTCGTGATCCTCGCCCTTGATCGCGAAGACCGAGATGTCGTATTCCTCGACGAGCGCGGCGGCAACGTCGTCCTGCGTCGAGAGCGGGTTGGACGCGCAGAGCACGACGTCGGCGCCGCCCGCCTTCAGCGTGCGCATGAGGTTGGCGGTCTCGGTCGTCACGTGCAGACACGCCGAGATGCGGTAGCCGCTCAGCGGCTGGTCGCGCTCGAACCGCTCGCGGATCGCGGCGAGCACCGGCATCTGCCGGTCGGCCCACTCGATCCGCCGCTTGCCTTCCGCAGCGAGCGCGAGCTCCTTCACGTCATAGCGTTTCGTCGATGCCATCGTGTCCTTTCGAATCAGGCGGCGAGCAGCCGCTCGTGCTTGCGCTGCTCCCATTCGACCCAGGCGAGATCGTCGGCGTCGGCCAGCCAGCCGTCGACGGCCCTCCGCAGGTCGGGCTCCCGCCGGAGCCGTGCAGCAAAGACGAGATCGGAGATCTCGAGTCGGTACCGCCGGCGGAGCTCGGCGAGCGACCGGAGCTGGTTCAGCTCGCGGAGCGCATAGAGCCGGTAGCCGGCGCCGGTGCGGGACGGGACGACGAGGCCGAGGCGCTCGAGATAGCGAAGCATCCGCGGCGACCACGTCGTGTGCGCCGCCGCCTCTCCAACCTTCAGCCCGTCCACAGCGACGACCTTAACACATTCGTGTCAAGGTTCGCTCGTACCGGCGCGGCCGTACTTGTCCTCGAGCCGGACGACGTCCTCGAGCTGCGGCGTCGAGACCTCGACGATCGTCGTGTCCTCGAGCGCCGTGACCCGATGGACGGTGCCCGGCCGGAAGCGGAAGCAGTCGCCCGGGCCGATCGTCTGCTTCTCCAGGGTCTCCGCCCCGACCTCCCCCAGCTCGAGCTCGGCGCGGCCGCTCTCCACGTACCAGCTCTCGTCCTTCTGCACGTGGTACTGGAGGCTGAGCGACTGGCCGGCGCGGACGAACAGGATCTTGCCGACGTACTCCTCGGCCTGGGCCCAGATCAGCTCCCAGCCCCACGGCTTCTCCACCTTTCGCGGCTCGAACCGGCGGCCGGCGAACACGCTCACGCGAACCTCTGGCGGGGCCGCCAGTCGGGGTGCTCCTGCACGAACTCCTCGGCCCGCCGCAGGTCCTTCGGCGTGTTCACGGTCAGCCAGACGCCCTCGTGCCGGTAGCCGTGGAGCTTGCCCTCCGCCGCCAGCTCGGGGAACGTGCTCTGCTCGTGGTCGCCGCGCTCGGGCAGGCGCACCAGCGCCTCCTCACCGAGTACGTACACGCCCGAGTTGACCCAGTGCGGCAGCTTCGGCGCCTCCGTGAAGCCGGTGATCGCGTCGTCGTCCTGGAGGTCGACGACGCCGAACGGCGAGTAGACCTGCGCGACGACGATCGTCGCCTCAGCCCCGGACCGCTCATGCTCGGCGACGACGTCGCCGAAGTCGACGTCGAGCAGCTCGTCGCCGTTCAACGCGAGCACGGCGCCCGGCTCGCGCCGGCGCGACGCCGCGAGACGCAAGCCGCCGCCACGTCCGAGCGGCTCCTGCTCGCCCACCGGCTCGATCTCGGCACCGAGCCCTGCGAGCGCGTTCACGAACATCTCCTCCTGGCCTGCGCGACAGGCGAGGATGACGCGGTCGACGCCGGCGTCGACGAGCCGCGCGACCGTGTACTGGGCCAGCGGATGCCCGGCGACCGGGACGAGCGGCTTCGGAAGTCCCTGCGCCGCCTCGCCCAGCCGCTCCGCCTTGCCGCCGGCAAGGACGAGCGCCTCCATCAGTGCCGCAGCTCCGCGTCGAGCTCGCGCAGGCTCTGCAAGTCGGCCGGCGACGCGTGCCGCGGCCGCCCGATCCCCTCGTAGACGAAGCCGGCCGCACGTGCCTCCACCGGGTCGAGCAGATTCCGGCCGTCCACCAGCACCGGCCGCGCCATCGCGTCGCGAACCTCGGGCGAGGCGACCGAACGCAGCTCCGGCCACTCCGTCACGATCACCGCCGCGTCCGCATCGCGAACGGCATCGAGCACCGAGTCGCACAGCTCGACGCCCTGGAGATCGTCCGGATGCGCGACCGGGTCCCACGCACGCACCTCGGCGCCCTCCGCGAGGAGGCGGTACGCGATCACCCGGCTCGGCGCCTCGCGCGTGTCGTCGGTGTTCGGCTTGAACGCGAGCCCGAGCAGCGCCACCTTCTTGCCGCGCAGCGAGCCGAGGTGCTTTTGCAGCTTGGCGACGACGCGGCGCTTCTGCAGCTCGTTCACCTCCCACACCGCCTGGAGCAGCAGGAAGGGATAGCCAGAGTTGCCGGCAAGCTGTTTCAGCGACGTGACGTCCTTCGGGAAGCAGGAGCCCCCGAAGCCGATTCCGGCGCGCAGGAAATGCGGCCCGAGGCGGTGGTCCAGACCGACGCCGCGCGCGACATCGACGACGTCCGCGCCGACGAGCTCGCAGACGTTCGCGATCTCGTTGATGAAGCTGATACGCGTGGAGAGGAAGGCGTTCGCCGCGAGTTTCACGAGCTCGGCCGACGGCACGTCGGTGCGCACGATCTCGGTCGCGATCGCGCTATGCAGACTGACGACGCGGTCGCCGTCGCCGTCCTGGAACGCACCGACGACGATCCGGTCGGGGCTCATGAAGTCGGCGAGCGCGCTGCCTTCGGCGAGGAACTCCGGATTCGAGACATAGCCGACGTTCGTCAGCCCGCGCTCGTCGAGCCGCGCCCGCACGTGCCCACCGGTGCCGACGGGCACCGTGCTCTTCATCACGACGATGGGTCGGCCGGGAAGGTCTGCAGGCAGTCCGTCGACGACCGACCACACCGCCGAGAGATCGGCGTCGCCCGAGTGCGTGGGCGGCGTGCCGACCGCGACGTAGATGAACTCCGCGCCCTCGACGGCCTCGGCCATGTCGAGCGTGAAGTGGATCCGTCCCGCGTTACGCTCGAGCACTTCGTCGAGGCCGGGCTCATAGATCGGCACCTCACCGGCTTGGAGCCGTTCGATCCGGTCAGGCAGGACGTCGCGAATCACGACCTCGTGCCCGAGGTCGGCAAACGACGCGCCGGTGACGAGACCGACGTAGCCGGCCCCGAACATCGCGATCCGTGCCACGGCGGAAGCCTACTTACCCATAGGCTGAAGGCCCTTGGCGATTGCGAGCATCGTCTCGTTCGAGAGGTCGTTGAGGACGCTGTTGACCACCCAGTAGCTCGTGCCGCCCTCGTGGAGCACGACCATCGTGATGTCTCCCCCGGTCGTGTAGAGGTCGAATGAGCGGCCTTGAAGCCGGACGTGGCTCGTCGCATGGCGCAGGATCGGGGGATTCGCCCAGCTCGTCTCGATCACGTTCCAGTAGACGTTGCCCGCTCCCGTCACGAAGGTCATCGCCAGCTCGTGCGTGTGCGGCGCCGCCCTGAAGACGCGGACAGAGTCGCTGGCGGCGAGCGTCGACGAATGCTCGATCTCGGTCGGCTGCAGGATCCGGAACCCAACCTTGCTCCGGACGGCCTGGAGCGCCGCGAGCGTGAGCCCTGGGTCGGCGCGAACGTCCGGCGGTACATGGGGTGCGACCTGCACGACATGGGCCTGCGGGCTCTCGAGCTCGCCGCTGAAGCTCGTGCCCACGACCACGACCGTGAGCGGATTGCCGGCCTGCTGCGAGAGCGACGCGATTTCCGGCGGCAGCGGCGCGACGAGCGTATGCGCGCCAAACGTCGCCTTCAGCTCGTCCGCGGCCTGGCGCGCGTTCGGCTGCACCGAGTCGTAGTACACGTAGTTCGAGTAGTAGCCCTGGCTCGGCGCGTCGGCGAGGACGGTCGGCGGCAGCTGGACGGTGTGGTAGCCGGCGAGCGCAAGCTTGTACGACGTGTCCCGTGCGAGGCCAAGGATCGACGTCCCGTTGAGGACGAGCGTCGACACCTGGCCCGCCTGCAGCACCGGCTGCTTCGGCGCCTTCGGCTTCCTGCCGAGCGCGACGGCATTCGAGCGTTGCGCCAGCGTCACGTCGGGGTGCTGGAACTCGTTGACGGCGGCCTGCACGTCCGATGTCGCCGCGACGAGCTCGGCGTTTGCGACCCCGTAGGGCTGGAGGTTCTCGATCGTGTCACGGAAGAGATGGCCGGGTGGCAGCTTGAACGCGAGACCAGCGTACGACTCGATCTCCGACAGGCTCGGCGCGCAGTCCGGGCAGCCCCCCTGTCCGATCTCGACGCTGCCCTTGACGGCACTAATCAGCTTCGGGATGTCGAAGAGCGAGAAGCCGCTCGCGAGCCTGTCCTTCAGCGCCTCCACGAAGAGCTGCTGCCGCGCAACGCGGTACAGGTCGGAGTCGGTGTGGCGGAAGCGCACGAAGTCGAGCGCCTGCTGGCCGTTGAGCTTCTGGTAGCCCGGCTCGAGGTTGATCGTCGCCGTGCCGGTGTTCGGCGCGATGTAGTAGCGATGATCGACGTTGAGGTAGACGCCGTGCAGCTTGTTCACGAGCAGCTTGAAGCCGTGGAAGTCCACCGTGATCAGGTAGTTGATCGGGATCCCGGCGAGCTTCTCGACCGTGTTCAGCGTGCCGACAGGACCGCAGCTCGTGAACGCGGTGTTGATCCGGTCGGTCGTGATCGCGGATGTCGTGTCCTTGCAGTAGATCGGAACGACGAGGTCGCGCGGGAACGACATCATCGAGAGCGTGTTCAACTGCGGGTCGGCGCGGATCAGCATGATCGTGTCGGAACGGGAGCCCGATGCACCGAACCCGTCGATGCCCCTGCGCGCGTCGTAGCCGATCAGGAGCGCCGTCGCGGGCTGCGACGGGGGCGGCACCTGCGTGAGATACCCCGCCGCCGCCTTGACGGACTTCGAGTGCGGCGCGAGCGCGCTCAGCGTCTCGTGGCCGTACAGATAGAGCCCGCCGGCGAGCCCGGAGCCGACGACGAGCAGCGCGAGCGCGATCCAGCCGAACACCTTGCCGATCAGCCGGCCCGTCGAAGGCCGCCCGGGCGGCGGCTGCCGGTAACGGCGAATTGGCTCGAGGGCCCGGGGCGGGAGGACGGCGCGACCGTTTCCGTTGCCGTTTCCGGTCGCAACCCGGCCCATCCCTCTCTTCAGCGTCGTCCGCATGCGGGAGGAGCGATGCCCTGACGGCCACCGCCGCGAGCCAGGATACCGCAGCGCCAGGAGGGCTAGGCGCCGATACCGCTGCCGCCGCCGAGGCGGCCGGCGAGCTTCGCGGCCACCGCCGACAAGCCCGCGGCGGACAGCGGCGAGCCGACCGAGAGGGCCTGGAGCACGACCGTCACGCGGCCGTGGGCGAGCGCGATCAGGTCGGTGACGAGCTTCACGGTCTGCGCTGCGTGCACCGTGATCACGAGCCGGTAGTGGAGGCTCCGCTGCGCGAGGCCGGGCGCGGGAAGGACCGTGGCCGAGTCGAGCGTCACCCGGCCGTGCCCGGCGAGGCCGGCGTCGACGACCTCGATCAAGCACGTGCTCGTGAGCTTCAGCGTGGAGAGATCCCAGTCCTCGCGCGCCATGGCCGCCGTCTTGTAGACGTCGACCTCGGAGCCGAGCGTCGTCACGCCGTCCTTCCAGAGGAACGACGGGTCGACCCTGGCCGTCTGCACGAGCTTCGACTCGTTCGGCTCCGCCGCGCACCGCGAGCTTCCCGCCTTGCGCGGATCGACCTTCCAGCCGGCGACGAGGTCGGCCTTGCGCAGCGCGAGCGCGTTCGCGAGCTTCATGTCCGCAACCGTGTGGCGCTGCTGCGGCGACCTCGGGTCGGCGGCTCCCCACGCAGCCGCCGTCAAGACGACGAACGTTCCGAAGGCGGCGATGAGCGGAAGAAGACGCACGCGCAGCACGCTAGCCCCCGACCCGGGCGCGGTCGACATCGGGCTCGTACGCGAGGTTCGGGCGCAGCCAGCGCTCCGCGTCGGCCGTCGAGGTCCCCTTCCGGGCGGCGTAGTCGTCGACCTGGTCGCGCCCCACCCGGCCGACGGAGAAATACCGCGCCTCCGGATGCCCGAAGTAGAGGCCGCTGACACTCGCGGCGGGCATCATCGAGAACGTCTCGGTGAGAGACACCCCGGCCTGCTCGGCGCGGAGCAGATCGAAGAGCTTCGTCTTCTCGCTGTGGTCGGGGCAGGCGGGATATCCGAACGCCGGGCGGATGCCGCGGAACCGTTCGCCGAGCAGGGAGGCCGGCGCGGGCTTCGGGCCGGACTCGTACCAGGCGCGGCGCGCGACCTCGTGTAGATACTCGGCGAAGGCCTCGGCGAGACGGTCGGCGAGGGCCTTCACCATGATCGCGCGATAGTCGTCGTACTCGGCCTCGAAGCGGGCCGCGAGCCGGTCGACTCCGATGCCCGCGGTGACCGCGAACGCGCCGATGTAGTCGCCGGCCGAGGCAACGTAGTCGGCGAGGCAGCGGTTCGGCCGCGAGTCTCCGTACGCAGACTGCTGACGCAGGAAGCAAAAACGCACGTCGCCGCCCTCGCCGTCGTGCACGACGACGTCGTCGCCGTCCGACGCCGCCGGCCAGAAGCCGTGGACGCCGCGGGCGACGAGCAGTCCGTCCCGGACGATCTCTTCGAGCAGCTGCTGGGCGTCGTCGTAGAGCTCGCGCGCCGCCGGCTGCTCGAGGATCGCCGGGAACGCGCCCTTGAGCTCCCACGCATGGAAGAAGAACTGCCAGTCGATGTACTCGCGGAGCACCGCCAACGGCGGCTCGACGAGACGGACACCGGTGAACGCGGGCACCGGCGGATCGCCCGACGAGACGCTTTGCTTGTTCGCGCGCGCGTCCTCGATGCCGAGCAGCGGCTTCCGCCCGCGCTCCGCGTGCTGCTCGCGCAGCCGGTCTTGAAGCTCGCGGTTCTCGCGGTCGAGGCGATCGCGGCGCTCGGGCTCGAGCAGGTCGGCCACGACGCCGACGACGCGCGAGGCGTCGAGCACGTGCACGACGGGCTGCTCGTACTCGGGCGCGATCCGCACCGCCGTGTGCTGGCGTGACGTCGTCGCGCCGCCGATCAACAGCGGCAGCGTGAGGCTGCGCCGCGACATCTCGCGCGCCACGTCGACCATCTGGTCGAGCGAGGGCGTGATCAGTCCGGACAGGCCGACGACGTCGGCCCCTTCCGCCGCGGCCGTGTCGAGGATCCTATCGCCGGGGACCATCACGCCCAGATCGACCACGTCGTAGTTGTTACAGGCGAGCACGACGCCGACGATGCTCTTGCCGATGTCGTGCACGTCGCCTTTCACGGTCGCCAGCACGACCTTCCCCTGCGTGCGCCCGGCGCCGCCGGCGGCCTTCTCGTCTTCCATGAACGGCTCGAGATACGCGACGGCGCGCTTCATCACGCGCGCGCTCTTCACCACCTGCGGCAGGAACATCTTGCCCGCGCCGAACAGATCGCCAACCACTTGCATGCCGGCCATCAGCGGGCCCTCGATCACCTGCAGGGGGCGCTCGTACAGGACTCGCGCCTCCTCGGCGTCGGCCTCGATGAAGTCGACGTAGCCGTGGATGAGCGCGTGCTCGAGCCGCTTCTCTACCGGCGCGTCGCGCCAGCTGAGGTCGAGCTCGCGCTCCGTGCCGCCGCCGCGCACCGTTTCCGCGTACTCGACGAGGCGCTCGGTCGCGTCTTCGCGCCGGTTGAAGATCACGTCCTCGACACGCTCGAGCAGCGCCGGCTCGATGTCTTCGTAGACGACGAGCTGGCCCGCGTTGACGATGCCCATGTCGAGGCCGGCGGAGATCGCGTGGTACAGGAACGCCGAATGCATCGCCTCGCGCACCGCATCGTTGCCGCGGAACGAGAAGCTGAGGTTCGAGATGCCGCCGCTCGTCTTCGAGCCCGGACAGCGCTCCTTGATGCGCGGCAGCGCCTCGATGAACGCCTTCGCAAACTCGTTGTGCTCCTCCATGCCGGTCGCGACGGCGAGCACGTTCGGATCGAACACGATGTCCTCGGGCGGGAAGCAGACCTCGTCGACAAGCAGGCGGTATGCCCGTTCGCAGATCTCTACCTTCCGCTCCACCGTGTCCGCCTGTCCGAGCTCGTCGAAGGCCATCACGACGACACCTGCGCCGAATCTCCGCACCGTCCGTGCCTGCTCGAGAAACGCCTCCTCGCCCTCCTTGAGGCTGAGCGAGTTGACGATTCCCTTCCCCTGGAGGCATTTCATCCCCGCCTCGAGCACCGACCAGCGTGAGCTGTCGACCATGATCGGCAGCCGCGCCACCTCCGGCTCGGTCGCGATCAGGTTGAGGAAGGTTGTCATCGCCTGTTCGCCCTCGAGCAGGTCGGCGTCCATGTTGACGTCGATCAGGTTCGCGCCGCCGCGGACCTGCTCGAGCGCGACTTCCGCGGCGCGCTGGAAGTCGCCTCCCTCGATCAGCCGGCGGAAGCGCGCCGATCCGGTCACGTTCGTGCGCTCGCCGATCAGCACGAAGTTCGTGTCCTCCGTGATCGCGAAGGGCTCGAGCCCGCTGAAGCTCGACACCCGCCGCGGCCGAGGCAGCTTCCGGGGCGGCACTCCTTCAACCGCCGCAGCGATCGCCCGCACGTGGTCGGGTGTCGTGCCGCAGCAGCCGCCGACGAGGTTGACGAGACCGTCCCGCGCGAACGCACCGAGGAAGCGGCTCGTGTCGTGCGGCTGCTCGTCGTGTGCGCCGAACTCGTTTGGCAGCCCCGCGTTCGGGTAGCAGGACACCCACGTGGTCGCGATCTGCGCCAGGTCCTCGACGAACGGCCGCATCTCGGTCGCGCCGAGCGCGCAGTTGACGCCGACGAGCAGAGGGTTCGCGTGCTCGACCGAAAGCCAGAACGCCTCCACGGTCTGACCCGAGAGATTGCGGCCGCTGCGGTCAACGGCGGTGAAGGAGAGCCAGAGCGGAATCTCCGGCGCCTCCTCCAGCGCGGCAACGATCGCCGCCTTCGCGTTCAGCGAGTCGAAGACGGTCTCGATCAGCAGCAGGTCGACCCCTCCGTCGCGCAGCGCCCGGATCTGCTCGGCATACACGTCGCGTACCCGGTCGAACGTGACGACGCGGTACGCGGGGTCGTCGACACGCGGCGAGAGCGACAGCGTGACGTTCAGTGGGCCGACCGAGCCGGCGACGAACCGCGGCTTCCCCGGTGTGCGCGCGCTCCATTCGTCTGCCGCGCGTCGGGCAAGGCGGGCGCCCTCGAGGCTCATCTCCGCCGCCGCGCCCTCGAGCCCGTAGTCGGCCTGGCCGATCGTCGTCGCGGTGAACGTGTTCGTCGTCGTGATGTCGGCGCCGGCGGCGAGGTAGTCGTCGTGGATGCGCGAAACGAGCTCCGGCCGCGTGAGGTTGAGCAGGTCGGGATCGCCGGCAACGTCGCGCGGATGATCGCGAAAGCGCTCGCCGCGGTACGCCTCTTCGCCACGAAGCTCGCTCTGGATCAGAACGCCCCAGGCGCCGTCGAGCACCGCGATCCGCTCGCGGAGAACGGCTTCGAGTCTGTCACGCGTGTTCGGCATCTACTGGCTCCCGCCCAACGGGCCTAAACATCCGGGAGCGGCTGCGCGCTCACGGCTCTTTAGGCGTTTGGTAACCCGGTCGCCAAGCTGCCAATCAAAGCTCTCCGGGTACCCGGAACGCTAGCAGCGGGAACGGCTAGGAAGCGGCGTCGCCGGCCGCAACCGCGTCGTCGACGAGCGCGATTGCACGGTTCTCGAGCACCTGGAAGAACCCCGGGCCGGTCGCGAACTCCCGCACTACGCCGTCGCCGAGGTGGACGCGCGTCGCGCCTGCCTTCAGCATCGCAACGAGCGGCGCGTGGCGCGCGAGCACACCGATCTCGCCGGCGGCGCCAGGGACGATCACCATCTCGGCCTCGCCTTCGAACGCAGGGCCATCGGGTGTGACGACAGAAACCGAGAACAGCGGGTGGCCGGCCACGCTAGGTGGCCACGCCGGCCGTCTCGCGCTCGGCCGACCCCTCGTCGCGCACCTGCTCCTCACCGCGGAGCTTCTTGGCACGCTCGACGGCCTGCTCGATCACGCCGACCATGTAGAAGGCCTGCTCGGGCAGATCGTCGTGCTTGCCGTCGAGGATCTCGGTGAAGCCGCGGATCGTGTCCTCGAGCTTGACGTACTCGCCCGGCGTGCCGGTGAACTGCTCGGCGACGAAGTTGGGCTGCGAGAGGTAGCGCTCGACCTTGCGTGCCCGCGCGACGACGAGCTTGTCCTCGTCGGAGAGCTCGTCGATGCCGAGGATCGCGATGATGTCCTGGAGGTCGCGATAGCGCTGCAGCGTCTCCTGGACGCGACCCGCCGTGCGGTAGTGCTCGTCCGAGACGACGCCCGGCTGGAGCGCGCGCGACGTCGAGTCGAGCGGGTCGACCGCCGGATAGATCCCTTTCTCCGCGATCGCGCGCGAGAGCACCGTCGTCGAGTCGAGGTGTGCGAACGTGCTCGCCGGCGCCGGGTCGGTGAGGTCGTCCGCAGGCACGTAGACCGCCTGCACCGAGGTCACGGAGCCGGTGCTCGTCGACGTGATGCGCTCCTGTAGCTGCCCCATCTCGGTGGCGAGCGTCGGCTGGTAGCCGACGGCGCTCGGCATGCGGCCGAGCAGCGCCGACACCTCGGAGCCCGCCTGAACGAAGCGGAAGATGTTGTCGATGAAGAGCAGTACATCCTGGCCCTGGTCGCGGAAGTACTCCGCCATCGTCAGCCCGGACAGCCCGACGCGAAGGCGTGCGCCCGGCGGCTCGTTCATCTGCCCGAACACGAGCGCGACCTTGTCGATGACCTCCGACTCGGTCATCTCGAGGATCAGGTCGTTGCCCTCGCGTGTGCGCTCGCCCACGCCCGTGAACACGGACACGCCGCCGTGCTGCTGCGCAACGTTGTGAATCAACTCCTGGATCAGCACCGTCTTGCCGACGCCGGCGCCGCCGAAGAGGCCCACCTTGCCGCCGCGCACGTAGGGCGCGATCAGGTCGATCACCTTGATCCCGGTCTCGAAGATCTCGACTTTCGCCGACAGCTCGCCGAACGCCGGCGGATCGCGGTGGATCGACCATCGCTCTCCGGTTGCCGCTTCCTTGCCGTCGACCGGATCGCCGATCACGTTCCAGACACGGCCGAGCGTCTGGTTGCCCACGGGAACCGAGATCGGCCCACCGGTGTCGACGACCTCCGTGCCGCGCGCAAGGCCGTCGGTGGTGTCCATCGCCACCGCGCGCACGCGGTCGTCGCCGAGATGCTGCTGCACCTCGGCGATCAACTCGACGCTGCCCGTGCCGTCCGGTGCCGGGACGCGGATGCTGAGCGCATGGTTGATCTCGGGCAGGTTGCCGGGAAACACCGCGTCGAGCACGACGCCCTTGATCTCGACGATGCTGCCGATATTGCTTCCGTTCGTCGCCTGGTCAGCCATGAGTCTCCTGAAACGGTGGTCGGACGGGACGGCGCGAAGCGCCTGCAAAACGGGGCGGAGTCTAGCCGAACGACCTCGGCGTGCCCGCCGTCAAGCAGTGCTGGGACATCTCAGCCGGCGAGAGCGTCGGCGCCGGCGACGATCTCGAGGATCTCCTGTGTGATCTGCGCTTGACGCGCACGGTTCATCTGGAGCGTGTACTTGTCGATCAGCTCGCCCGCGTTCTTCGACGCGTTGCGCATCGCGGTCATCTGTGCGGCCAGGAACGACGCGGCCGATTCGAGAAAGGCACGGTAGATCTCCGTTTCGAGATACACAGGCAGCAGGCGCTCGAGGATCTCCTCTGGGTCGGGCTCGTAGATGAAGTCGCCGCGCACCGCGGCCTTCTCCTCGCCGGTCTCCTCACGCTCGAGCACGGTCTCCGGAATCGGCAACAGGTCGACGGTCGTCACACGCTGAACGAGCGCCGACACGAAGCGGTTGTAGACGAGCACAACGCGGTCGACCTCGGCGTTCGTGTACAGCTCGGCGAGCCTGCTCGCCACCGCCTGCGCGTCGGTGTACGCCGGCTTGTCGGCGAAGCCGGCCCACGAATCGGTCAGCTCGTATCGCCGGAAGCGGAGCGTCGACGCGCCCTTACGGCCCGTGACGAGCCACGCGATGTCGCGCCCTCCGGCGCGCTCGTACCGCTCGAGCTCGAACGCCCGCCGCAACACCTGTCCGTTGAAGGGGCCCGCGAGGCCGCGGTCGCCGGTAACGACGACGATCGCGACACGTTGGACGTCGCGCCGCTGCATGAGCGCGAGGTTGCGGAACGACGATGCGGCGCGCGCCGTCCCGACCATCAGCTCCTGCATCCGGTCGGCGTAGGGCCGCATCTCCTCGATGCGCGTTTGCGCGCGACGCAGCCGCGCACCCGCGACGAGCTCCAGCGCCTTCGTGATCTTGCGCGTGTTCTTGACGGACGTGATCCGCCGACGGATGTGCTGCAGCGATGCCACTAGACCAGTAGGGCCTCTTGGACGTTGAACGTGTTCTTGAACGTTTCGAGCGCCGCGTCCAGCTTGCCGACGAGTTCGTCGGAGAGGTCGCCGGTGTCCCGGATCGTCTTGTAGACGTCTCCTTCCGCGCGAAGGAACTCGCGCAGCTCGTCCTGGAAGCGCTGCACCTGCTCCGTCGGGATTTCGTCGAGATGGCCGTGGATGCCCGCATAGATCGCGACCACCTGCTCCTCGGTAGGCCAGGGCGAGTACTGCGGCTGGTTGAGCGTGGCGACCATCTTCGCGCCCCGCGTCAGCGCCTGCTGCGTCGCCCGGTCGAGGTCGGAGCCGAACTGCGCGAACGCTTCCAGCTCGCGGTACTGCGCGAGGTCGAGGCGCAGGCGACCCGCAACCTTCCTCATGGCTCTGCTCTGCGCGTTGCCGCCGACGCGCGACACCGAGATGCCCACGTTCACGGCCGGGCGCACGCCCGAGAAGAAAAGGTCGGACTGGAGGAAGATCTGTCCGTCGGTGATCGAGATCACGTTCGTCGGGATGTACGCCGATACATCGCCCGCCTGCGTCTCGATGATCGGCAGCGCGGTGAGCGAGCCGCCGCCGTTCTCGTCATCCAGCTTGCACGCGCGCTCGAGCAGTCTCGAGTGCAGGTAGAACACGTCGCCGGGGAACGCTTCGCGGCCCGGCGGGCGGCGCAGCAACAGCGAGAGCTGACGGTACGCGTCCGCATGCTTCGAGAGGTCGTCGTACATCACGAGTGCGTGCTTGCCGTTGAAGAGGAAGTGCTCTCCCATCGCGCAGCCGGCGAACGGCGCCATCCACTTGATCGGCGCCGATTCGTTCGCCGCCGCCGTGACGATCGTCGTGTAATCCATCGCACCTGCCTCGCGCAGGCGCTCGTAGACCTGGACGACCGTCGACGCCTTCTGGCCGATCGCGACGTAGATGCAGTGCACGTCGGTGTCGCGCTGGTTGAGGATCGTGTCGACGAGGATCGCCGTCTTGCCCGTCGAGCGGTCGCCGATGATCAGCTCGCGCTGCCCGCGGCCGATGGGGATCATCGAGTCGATCGCCTTGATGCCCGTCGCCAGCGGCTCCTTCACCGGCTGGCGCGCGAAGACCCCGGGCGCCTTGAACTCGAGCGGCCGCGATTCCGTCGACTCGATCGGGCCGCGGCCGTCGAGCGGATTGCCGAGCGGATCGACGACGCGGCCGAGTAGAGCTTCGCCCACTGGAACGTTGGCGACCTTGCCGGTGCGGCGAACGGGCTCGCCTTCCTTAACGAGCTCCCACTCGCCGAAGAGCGCGACGCCGACGTCGTCCTGTTCGAGGTTGAACGCGAGGCCGACGACGCCGTGCTCGAGCTCGAGCATCTCCGTTGCGAACGCGTTCTCGAGCCCGTAGATCCGGGCGATGCCGTCGCCGACCTGCAGCACGCTGCCGACCTCGGCGAGGTCGGTCTCGACGTCGTAGTTCTCGATCCGCGAGCGCAGAATCGACGTGATCTCTTCGGGGCGCAGCTTCAAGGTTTCTCCTTAGCTCCTCACGAGTTCTTGTCTGAGTCGTTCCAATCGTCCGCGGAGGCTTGCGTCTGCCCGGTGCGAGCCCGCCGTCAACACGATGCCGCCGACGATGCCGCTGTCGACGGTTCGCGTTGCCTCCACTTTGCGGCCGGAGGCTTTCTCGATCTGCGCGACGATCGTCCGAGCTTCGTCGTCGGTAAGCTCGCGCGCAGTCGTGAGCTCGACCGTGAGCGTGTGTTCCTCGCGCGCCATCAGCCGCTCGAACTCGCGAGCGATCTCGTCGAGCTCGCCGGCCCGGCCCTTCTCGGCCACAACGCGCAAGAAATTCTTGAACAGCATCTCGTCGTCGCCGGCGATGTCGGCGAGAATTTCGGCCTTCACGGACGGCTCGAGCTGCGGGTTGCGCAGCACCGAACGGAGCTCGGGCGATTGCTCGAACGCGGCCGCGAAGTCGCCGAGCGCCTCGTGGACCTGCGCCAGGCGGCCGGCGTCCGTCGCCGCCCCGAACAGGGCGTCGGCGTAAATGCGGTGCGCGACTGCTATGCCGACTCCTCGAGGCGCGAGAAGTCGAGCGACCCGATCGCCTCTGCGATCAGCTCGCGGTCGCGGTCGGAGTCGAGCGTGCGGCCGACGACGCGTGACGCCGCCTCAACGGTGAGCTCGGCGACTTCGGCGCGGATCTGCTGGAGCGCGCGGGCCGTCTCTGCAGCGATCTCCTTGCGCGTCTCCTCGAGCCGCCTCTGACGCTCGGCCTCGGTCTCCTCGCGCATCCGCTGCTCCATCGACTCACGTGTCTTGCGGGCCTCGGCGATGATCTGCTCCGCCTCGCCCCGCGCCTGTCCGAGCAGCGCTCGTTGCTCCTCGAGCAGCCGGTGCGCCTCCTCACGCGTGGCTTCCACGTCCTCGACGGAGTGGCGGATCACCTCGCTCCGTTTGTCGATCATCGTCTGAATCGGACCGAACGCATACCGCTTCAGCACGAAGAGCGTGATGAGGAAGCAGACAATCGTCCAGATCATCAGCCCCGGTGTGACCGAGATGAGTGCGTTCGAGCCGAGCAGCATCAGACGAGGACGTACGCGAGGATCGAGCCGAGCAGGCCGTAGAAGACGACCGCTTCGGTGAGTGCGAAGCCGAGCCACTGGATGCCCTGAAGCTCGCCTCGGAGCTCAGGCTGACGTGCCACCGACTGGATCATCGATCCAAAGATGTTGCCGATGCCGACGCCGGCTCCGAGCGCACCGAGGCCGACGCCGAGCGCCAGCCCGATCGCCTTCCCGGCTTTGGTGACGTCCCCCGTCGTCGCGGCGAGGAGCAGATGGGACATTCGTTCCTCCTAGTGTTCCGGCTCGATGGCCGAGCCGATATAGATGGCTGACAGGGCGGCGAAGATGAACGCCTGGATCGTGACGACGATCGCAACCTCGAAGATGTAGAAGACGGTCGCGAGCAGCACGACCGGCGCGAGCACGAGCGTTTGCAGAATGAAGATGAGGCCGATGAAGGTCAGGATCAAGATATGTCCGGCGAGCATGTTCGCGAAAAGACGGACGCTGAGCGAGACGAGGCGCATGAACTGGCCGAGGATCTCGAGCGGCACGATCAGCAGCAGGAGCGCCTTCGGAGCCTCCGGGATCCAGCTCTTGAAGTAGCGCACCGGCCCGTTCCAGCGGATCCCTTCGAAATGCGTGAAGACGAACGTGAGAAGCGCAAGCGCGAGCGTGACCGAGAGCGATGAGGTGGCCGCGTAGATCCCCCAGGTCGGAACGCCGTGCCAGCGCTCGCCCGTCAGCGGCAGCGGAATGAAGCCGAGCATGTTCACGACCCAGATGAAGAGCGCGAGCGTCGCAACGTACGGGAACCAGCGACCGATCGCCTTCACCGGCAGGCCCTGCTTGGCGATGTTGTCCTGCGTAGCCTCGTAGATCGCCTCGCCTAGCGTCTGCCTGCGACTGGGAAGGAGTGCGAGCCGCGACCGCATCAATACGATCCCGAGCAGGATCGTCAGCAGCGTGCCGATCATCAGGTACACGACCGCCTTGGTGATCGACAGATTGAGCGGGCCGAGGTGGATGGGCACCCACTCGTGCTGCTCGAACTCCGTCGTCGGGTCGAACACGCCGCGCGCAGAGGCGATCGAGGGCACGGCGAGCGCGAACACCACCGCGTAGCCCACGAGCTTCAGCCGTGTCACGCCTTCACCCCGAAGTAGAGGACGAGCGAGAGCCCGAGCTCGAACGTGTAGGCGAGCGCATAGGTCAACGCGGCGGCCACCCCGACGCGCGGGTTCGCGGCGACGGCCGCGAGCAGGACCACGAGGAGTCCCACCGACTTGAAGAAGAGTCCGAATGCCTGCACGCCCGAGGCGGCGACATTACCGGTCTTGCCGCGCGTTCGTTGCAGCAGCAGGTCGATCCCGTGCACCGCCGCCCACAGAACGGCCGCGAGCCCCCAGCCTGTCAGGCTCAGGCCGGTGAGCAGGAACACGGGGAGCGCGAGCAGGACGATGAGCCCGCTGCCCGCTATCGGCAGCAGGTGCCCGGGCTCCGGCCGCGGCGTCGAGAAGAGCGCGCCGGGCATCAGAAGGCGTCCCGGTAGCGGACGTAGACCCCGGCGATGCCGGCGAGAATGCCGAGAACGGCGCCGACGAGCGCACCCACCGCGGTCGCTCCGGCCAGCCAGCCGACGAGACCGCCGAGCCCGACGCACGCGACGAGCGCGGCGAGGAGAACGCCACCCGCGCCGGCGGGATTCAGAGACGACGGGGCGGAGGCCTGCATCGGCCGGGCGAGGATAGCAGAGTAGGTCGGTGACCTTGTGACAGTCGGACCGGCGTTCCGATGCCGTTTGTGCGCGAGTTCGTGCGTCGCGTCAGGCGCTTCGCCGCAGCTCTTCCTCGCGACGCCGATGGTACGGGTTCGCCACCTTCACGATCTCGAGCACGTAGACGACGTAGATCGAGATGCCGAGCGCGACGAGCGCGATCGCGGTGGCGCCGAGCAGCGGCCAGAGCTGCCAGTCGCCGTGCGCGTGGACCGGCAGGAAACGGGTCGCGAGCGCGGCCGCGGCGAGCGAGAGGCACCAGGCCCAGATCGTCAGCGCTGCACGCGGCTGCGAGAAGCCGCGGCGCAGGAAGCGGTGATGGAGGTGCGCCTGGTCGCCTTCGAACACCGGCTCGCCGTGCTTGAGGCGCCGTACCACGACGAAGGTCGTATCGACGATCGGCACGGCCAGCACGAGCAGCGGGAAGAACAGTGCGACGGTCGCGGCCGTCTTGAGCAGGCCCTGAACCGCCACGGTGGCGAGGACGAAGCCGAGCAGTAGCGCTCCCGAGTCGCCCATGAAGATCCGGGCCGGATAGAAATTGTGGCGGAGGAAGCCGATGCAGGCGCCGAAGACGATCGCCGACATGACCGCGGCATCCGGCTTGGCGAGCGAGAGCGCGATCACCGCGAACGTGATGCCGGCGATCGCGGCCACGCCCGCGGCGAGGCCGTCCATGCCGTCGAGGAAGTTGACCATGTTCATGATCGCAACGATCCAGACGACCGTGAGCGGGACGCCCAGCCACGCCGGCAGCGCGTGGATGCCGATCAGCGGAAACGTGAAGCGGTCGACCCAGACGCCGAAGCCGGTCGGGATCGCAGCCGCGATCACCTGGCCGCCGAGCTTCTCGAACCAGCGCAGCCCGCGGAAGTCGTCGATCGCACCGACGGTGACCGCCACGGCAGCGCCGAGGAGCACGCCGCGCGTCTCGCGCCCCAGGTGCAGGAACGCGAGCGCCGGCACGAAGATGCCGAGGAAGAGGGCGAGCCCGCCGAGACGCGGGATCGGACGGCGATTGAGCCGCCTGCCGCCCGGAACGTCGACCGCGCCGAGCATTCGCGCCATGCCGCCGACCGCGGGCGTCAGGAGCACGACGATGACGAGCGCGACCAGCGCCCCCCACACGACCTGTAGGTGCGCGCCCAGAACGTGGAGGACGCTGTGGTGAGTGACCCCGACGTCTCGCGCGATCGCGACGACGTTCATGACGTCAGGTTACTTCGTGCCGTAGAGGCGATCGCCTGCGTCGCCCAGGCCGGGCACGATGAAGCCCCGCTCGTTGAGGCCCTTGTCGACGGCGGCGCAGACGACGTGGACGTCGGCATGACGCTCGTGGACGTACTCGATCCCCTCGGGTGCCGCCACGATGCAGACGAGCGTCACCGACTGCGCGCCCGCCTCCTTCACAGCCTCGATCGCCGCACTGCTCGAGTGGCCGGTGGCGAGCATCGGATCGAGCACGAGCGCGTCTCGCTCGCTCAGGTCGGACGGCAGCTTCGCGTAGTACTGCACCGGCTCGAGCGTCTCCTCGTCCCGGTACATGCCGATGAAGCCGACACGCGCGCTCGAGACGAGCGAGAGCACGCCGTCGAGCATCCCCAGACCGGCGCGAAGCACCGGGCACACCGCCACCTTCTTGCCGTGGAGCCGCTGCGCGGTCATCGCCTCGAGCGGCGTCTCGATCTCGTGCGGCTCCGTCTCGAAGTCCTTCGTCGCCTCGTAGGTGAGCAGCAGCGTCACCTCGTTGACGAGCTTGCGGAAGTGCACCGTCGGCGTGTCCTTGTCACGCAGGTAGCTCAGCTTGTGCTGGACGAGCGGATGCGTGACGACGGTGAGGCGCTTCGCGCGGGCCTGAGAGCTCATGCCACGTAGGTCGTGTAGCCACGGAAGCCGGGGTACAGCGGCCGCTTCGTGCAGAGCGCGTCGACGCGCGCCAGCAGTGCGTCGACGTCGGGCGAATCGGCGAGCGCCGAGCAGATGATGCGGCCTGTCTCGCGGAAGTCCTCGTCGTCGAACCCGCGCATCGTCATCGCCGGCGTGCCGATGCGGATGCCGGAAGCGACGGTCGGCGGGCGCTCGTCGAAGGGCACCGTGTTGCGGTTGACCGTGATCCGCACCTCGTGCAGCCGTTCCTCTGCGTCCTTGCCTGTCCACTCCGAGTTGCGGAGGTCGACCTGCATCAGATGCGTGTCCGTCCCTCCGGTGAGGATCTCAAGCCCCCCTTCCTGGAGCGACTCGACGAGCACGTCAGCGTTCGTGCGGATCTGCTGCTGGTACTCGCGGAAGGCCTCCGTCATCGCAATCTTGAAGCAGGTCGCCTTCGCCGCGATCGTGTGCTCGAGCGGCCCGCCCTGCATACCCGGGAAGACAGCGCGGTCGACGGCCTGCGCGTACTCCTCACGGCAGAGGATGAAGCCCGCGCGCGGGCCGGCAAGCGTCTTGTGCGTCGTCGAGGTGACGAAATCGCAATGCTCGACCGGGTTGGGGTGCAGTCCGGCGGCGACGAGCCCGGCGAAGTGCGCCATGTCGCAGAGGAGGAGCGCGCCGACCTCGTCGGCGATCTCACGGAACTTGTCGGTGCGCACGGTGCGCGGATACGCGGAGCCGCCGCAGACGATCAGCTTCGGGCGGTGCTCCTTCGCGAGCGCGAGCACCTCGGCGTAGTCGACGGTCATCGTGTCGCGCGAGACCCCGTAGCCGGCGACCGTGTAGAGGCGGCCGCTGAAGTTGACCTTGTGGCCGTGCGTGAGGTGGCCGCCGTGGTCGAGCCGCAGCGAGAGGATCGTGTCGCCTGGATCGAGCACGGCCGCATAGACGGCCATGTTCGTCTGCGAGCCCGCGTGCGGCTGGACGTTCGCGTGCTCGGCGTGGAACAGCTCCTTCGCGCGGTCGATCGCGAGCTGCTCGATCTCGTCGACGACCTCGCAGCCGCCGTAGTAGCGCTTGCCCGGATACCCCTCGGCGTACTTGTTCGTCGGCACGGAGCCGACCGCCTCGAGCACGGACGGCCAGGTGAAGTTCTCCGACGCGATCAGCTCGATCTGCCCGCGCTGGCGCTCGAGCTCCTTGCCGAGCAAGGCTGCGATGTCGGGGTCGACGTCGGCCAGCCCCGTGGTCGTGAGGTACTGGAAATGCTCCTGTGCGACGGCCACGAGCGGATGCTACGCGAGCGCGCTGTTGACCCGGGCGATGGCTTCCGCCGATGAGGCGGCGCCCTCGCGCACGACCCGTGGCTCCGGGCCGGTGAAGTCGATCACCGTGGAAGGCATGCCGGGCAGCTCGCCGCAGTCGACGAACGCGGCCGCCTTTTCCCGCAGCTCTGCCGGAACATCCTCGAGGCGGGCCGGATCGGGTCGGCCGGGCGCGTTCGCGCTCGTGGCCACCACCACGCCGACCTGCTCGAGCACGCTTCTCGCCGGAACGCACAACTCGGCGACGCGCACGCCGATCGCCTCCTGGTTCACCCCCGTCAGCCAGCGGAAACGCCGGGCCGGATTCGCGAGCACGAGCGTGTACGGGCCCGGCAGGAGCGCCCTCGCGATCATGCCGGCGCGACCGCGTAGCTCGGGCACGCAGTCGAACAGCACGTCGAGATCGGCGGCGAGCAGCGCGGAGGGCTGAAGCGGATCGCGTCCTTTGAGCCGATAGAGGTGCTCCGTCGGCTCCGACTCGTACGGCGTCGCGCAGAGCCCGTACACCGTGTCGGTCGGCAGGATCACCGAGTGGCCCGCTCGGATCGCGGCGACGGCGTCCTGCACTCCCCCGTCGCTCATCGCGCTCCCTCCACGACTCTCGCGACACCTCTCAAGTCCAGTGTGATCCTCACGTCTCGGTATCCCGCCGCTTCGAATACCGAAGCGACGCCGTCCGCCTGGCCGTCCCCCACTTCGAGGACGAGCAAACGCGTTCGCGCCGCGTCGGCGATCTGCTCGTGAAGACCGCGTCCCAACAGCGCGTGCTTCGGCTCGTAGCCGAGCTCGGGCTGGAGACCGGCGAGCGACTCGACGTACGGCGGGTTCGAGATCACGAGCTCCCAGCCCTCGCCGGCGGTCTCGATGCCGCCTTCGCGGAGCTCGATCTCGAGCCCGAGCGCGCCCGCGTTCTCCCGCGCGAGCGCGAGCGCGGCTGCCGAGATGTCGACGCCGGTGACCTGCGCGTCCGGCCGCTCGTCCTTCAGCGCGAGCGCGATCGCGCCGGAGCCGATCCCGAGATCGAGCACCCGCGGCGCCTCGCTGCCGGCGAGGAGGGCGAGCGCGCGCTCGACCACGACCTCGGTCTCCGGGCGCGGCACGAGCGCACGCGCATCCGTCTTCAGCGTCAGCCGCCGGAAGCCCCATTCGCCGAGCACGTAGGCGAGCGGTTCCCGCGTCTCGCGGCGCGCGAGCAGCGGCTCGAGGCCCTCGACCTCGGCGGTGAGGTCGGCGTAGAGGCGCGTGCGGCTGACGCCGAGCACGTGGGCGACGAGCAGCTCCGCGTCGACACGCGGCGTGTCCACGCCGGCGGCCGCGAGCCGGCGTTCCGCCAGGGCGAGCGCGTCGCTGACGGTCATTCAGCCGGCCAGGGCGAGGCGCCGGTCCTCGGCCGCCAGCGCCTCCGTGAACTCGTCGAGCTCGCCCTCGAGGATCCGGTCGAGCTGGTGCACCGTCAGCTTGATCCGGTGGTCGGTGAGCCGGTTCTCGGGGAAGTTGTAGGTGCGGATCTTCTCCGCACGCTCGCCGCCGCCGATCTGCGAGCGGCGGGTGGCGTCGAGCGCGGCGCGCTGCTTCTCGAGCTCCCGCTCGTAAAGGCGGGCGCGCAGCACACGCATCGCGGCGGCCTTGTTCTGAAGCTGCGACTTCTCGTCCTGCATGGCGACGACGACGCCCGTCGGGAGATGTGTGATCCGCACGGCGGAGTCGGTCGTGTTCACGGACTGGCCACCCGGGCCGGTCGAGCGGTAGACGTCGATCTTCAGGTCGTTCTGGTCGATGTTCACCTCGACCTCCTCGGCCTCCGGCATCACCGCGACGGTCGCGGTCGAGGTGTGAATGCGGCCCTGGCTCTCCGTCTCGGGAACGCGCTGTACGCGGTGCGTGCCGCCCTCCCACTTGAAGACGGCGTATGCGCCGTCACCCTTGACGGCGAACGTCACCTCCTTGAAGCCGCCACCGTCGCTCGGGCTCGAGCTGAGCTCCTCGACCTTGAAGCCGCGCCGCTCCGCGTAGCGCGTAAGCATCCGATAGACGTCGCCGGCCCAGAGCGCAGCCTCGTCGCCGCCGACACCCTGACGCACTTCGAGGATCACGTCCTTGTGATCGGCCGGGTCGCTCGGGATCATCGCGGCCCGCAGCCGCTCTTCGAGAGAAGCCGCGCGCTCCTCGAGCTCGGGGATCAGCTCGGTCAGGTCGGCGTCGGCCTGTGCGGCCGCGAGATCGTCCCGCGCCGCCTTCCACTCCTGCGCGAGCTTGTACGGAACCTCGAGCTCCTTGAGCTTCCGGCCGACCTGGGCCGCTTCCCGGCGGTCCTCGTAGACGGAGGGCTCGGACATGCGCTCCTGCGTCTCCGTGAACGAGCGCTCGAGGTCCTCGATCAGGTTGTCGAACGTCGTGGCCACGCGCGAAGGGTAGCCGCTTGCGCAGCTCACTTCAGTTTCTATAGCTTCAGGTCGTCAACCGACGAAAGCGAGGTGCTCCATGTCTGTGGTCGACGAGGTCAGCGCGGCGAACGAGGACTATGCGGCGACGTTCGAGAAGGGCGCGCTGCCGATGCCGCCCGGCCGGAGGTTCGCAGTCGTGACCTGCATGGACGCACGACTCGACCCCGCGAAGTTCCTCGGGCTCGAGGAGGGTGACGCGCACGTGATCCGCAACGCGGGCGCACTCGTGAACGACGAGACGATCCGGTCGCTCGTCATCTCGCACCACCTGCTCGGAACGCAGGAGGCGATCGTGATCGGGCACTCGGACTGCGGCATGCTCACGTTCGAGAACCGCGACCTCCATGCGAAGCTCGGCCCCGACTCGCACGGGATCGACTTCCAGCCGTTCCCGAACGTCGAGGACCGCGTCCGCGAGAGCGTCGGGACGATCCGCGGCTCGTCGCTCCTGCCGGAGTCGTATACCGCCGCCGGCTTCGTCTACCACGTCGAGAGCGGGCGCATCGAGCCCGTCTAGGGGCTACGCCAGACGGGCGTCGAGCGTGATCTCGGGAACGGCCGCGAGCGCCTTCGACACCGGGCAGTTCGCCTTCGCGCCTGCCGCGGCCTCGGCGAACGCCGCAGCGTCGATCCCCGGGACATGTCCGACGACGGTGAGCGCGATCTTCGTGATCCCTTCGCCCGGCTGAAACGTGACGGTCGCGGAGGTGTCGAGCTCGTCGGGCGGGGTTCCCGCCTTGGCGAGGCCGGCCGAGAGCGCCATCGAGTAGCAGGCCGCGTGCGCGGCAGCAATCAGTTCCTCCGGGCTCGTCTTGCCGCCTGTGGTGTCTTCCGAGCGCGCGGGCCAGCTCACCTGCTGCTCGCCGATCGCGCCGCTGGTCGTCGAGACGATCGTCCCGCTGCCCTCGAGCAGGCTGCCCTGCCATTTCACGTCCGCACGCCGCTCGGTTGCCATGTGTTCCTCCTGGGATCGTTGACGGCGGAAAGCCTAGAGATCTAGGCCATGACCTCGACACGTTGAGCGTCGGGGTTGCGGCCATCCTCGAGCTTCAGCACCTCGCGGAGGGCGCGGATCGAGACCTCGAGCTGGTCGAGCGAAGGCTCGCGCGTCGTCAGACGCTGCAGCCACAGCCCGGGCGCGAGAATGGTCGTGAGAATGCGGTTGCGCTGGTGCCGGCCGGCGAAGCGGATCAGCTCGTAGGCGAGACCAGCGATCAGCGGCAGCAGCAGGATGCGCGTCGCGATCAGCCAGTACCACGCCGGCCGCCCGAAGAACGCGAACACGAAGACGGCGATCACCATCACCCAGAGGAGAAACGCGGTTCCGCAGCGCGGGTGGATGAGCGAGTGCTGCTGCACGATCTCCGGCTCGAGCTCGTCGCCCGCCTCGTAGGCGTTGATCGCCTTGTGTTCCGCCGCGTGGTACTCGAAGACGCGGCGCAGGTCGGGAAGCAGCGAGATCAGGACGAGGTAGAGGATGAAGATGGTGACGCGGATCAGCCCCTCGACGATCACGAACCAGGCGGTGCTCTTGATCGGCAGCCAGTCTGTGATCAGCGCCGGGGTGACCTTGAACAAGGCGACCGCGAACCCGATCGCGACGACGAACGCGAAGATGAGCGCGCCGCGCGAGAGCTCCGTCTCGACTTCCTCGCCCTCGGCGTTCTCGTCCTGCGCGGCGTAGTTCGCCGAGATCGCGAGCGCGCGGAAACCGATCGCCAGCGACTCGCCGAGCGCCATCACGCCGCGGATGATCGGCAGGCGCAGCACCCAGTGGCGGGCCATGCCCGACTCGATCTGCCGCGAGACCTGGGCGATGGAGCCGTTCGGCGCGCGAACGGCGACAGCCCAGTTTCCGGGGCCGCGCATCATTACGCCCTCGAGGACGGCTTGTCCTCCGACAGTCGGCATGACGGGCCTGGTGCCCCTAGCGGGCGCGCTTCGCGCGCTCAGCGCGCTCGAGCCGGCGCTGGAAGCGCTCCACCCGACCGCCCGTGTCGACGAGCTTCTGCTTACCCGTGTAGAACGGATGGCACTGCGAGCAGATCTCGACATGCAGATCGGGCTTCGTCGAGCGAGTCTCGAACGTGTTCCCGCAGGAACATGTCACCGTCGCCAGTACATACTCAGGATGGATCTCGGTTTTCATCGCTTTTCCAGAATAGCAGCGGCCTGTCGCGGAGCGACGTTGCCGCCCGAGACGACGGCGACGACCGTTTCGCCCGGCGCGCAGACGACTTTCCCGGAACGCAGCGCGGCCGTCGAGGCGACGGCCCCGAGCTCGCACGCGAGCTTCATGCGCGCGTAGAGCCAGCCGAAGGCGTCGGCGAGGTCGTCCTCGCTGACAAGCACCGACTCGACGCCGAGCTCGCGGCAGGCAGCAATGCAGTTTCCGCCCGCGAAGGGGGCGTTGAGGGCGTCGGCGGCGCTGATCGGCTTGACCGGGACGGACGCGCCCGCCTTCAGGCCCTCGTGGAGCGCCGCGGAGAGCTCGGGCTCGACCGCGATCACGCGGATGCCGGGCCGCTTCGCCTTGACTGCGGCGGCGATGCCGGAGACGAGACCGCCGCCGCCGACCGGAACGAGAACGACGCCGGTCTCCGGTGCGTCCTCGAGGATCTCGAGCCCGACCGTCCCCTGGCCGGCGTGGACGACCGGATCGTCGAACGGGTGGACGAGCGTGCGGCCGGTCTCCTCCATGAGCTGGTCGAGCCGCTGGAACGCGGCCGCTGGATCGGTCGCGACCTGGTCGACTGCGGCGCCGTAGCCGCGCGTGGCGGCGACCTTCAGCTCGTCGGCGCCCTGCCACATCACGATCAGGGCGTCGATTCCGGCCTCGCGCGCGGCCCAGGCGACGGCCTGGGCGTGGTTGCCGGCCGAGATCGAGATCACGCCGTGCCGCTTCTCGTCGTCGGTGAGCTGCGCGAGCTTGTTGAGCGCGCCGCGCACCTTGAACGAGCCGGTGCGCTGAAAGAGCTCCGCCTTGAAGCGTGCGTCGATGCCGAGCTGCTCGGAGAGCGTGCCGGAGCGGAGCAAGGGCGTGCGGTGCAGGCGCCCCGAGATCGTCTCTCGCGCGCGCTCGACGTCGTCGAGGCTGACCATGCGGCCTAGCGTATGCGGGCGGGCTGGGCGAGCGGGACGGCAAGGCGCACCGTGAACATCGTCCTCCGGGCCGGGTCGCTCGACACCTGCACGGTGCCGCCCATCGCCTCGGTCAACTCCTTGACGATCGCGAGTCCGAGGCCGGTGCCGACGCTGCGCTCGTGTCCGTAGCGCTCGTGGAGGTAGAAGCGCTCGAATGCGTGCTCGTGCTCTTCGGGCTGAAGACCGGGGCCCGTGTCCTCGACGCGGAGGACGCCGGGCGCGGTGACGATGCGCACCTCGCCGCCGCGCGGCGTCAGCCTCAATGCGTTCTCGACGAGGTTCGAGACGACCTGGAGGACGCGATCGGCGTCGGCGATCGCCGGCGCGGGCCCCTCCGACACGGCGTTGAGGGAAACGCCGAAGCTGTCCGCCTGCTGCTGGTAGCGCCGCACCGCGTCATCGGCGACCTCGCCGAGGTCGATCTCGCTGTTGTGGACGCTGAAGTCGGTGCGGTTCATGCGCGCGAGGTCGAGCAGGTCGCGCACGAGACGCTCGAGCCGTGCGGCTTCGACGACGATCGTCGCGGCGGCTTCACGCGGCTCGAGCGCGCCGTCCTCGACCGCCTCCGCGTAGCCGCGGATCGCGGTCAGCGGCGTCTTCAGCTCGTGACTGACGGAGAGCAGGAAGGAGCGCTCCGCCTCGCGCGCCTTCGCGAGCTGCTCGGCCAGGTCGTTGAACGCGACCGCCAGCGTGGCGAGCTCGGCCGCCCCCTCGACCGGCACCGGTGCCGGACGCGTACCCCGGGCGAGGCTGCGGCTCGCCTCGGCCACGCGGTGCACCGGCCGGGCGATGCGCCGCGCGAGAAACAGCGCGGCGGCGCCCGCGAGCACGGCGCCGGCGAGTGCCGCGATGAGCAGCCCGTAGACGAACGGCGTCCATTGCGACTTCGTCACGCTCTTCGGCCGCAACAGGACGAAGACCTGCTGCTGCACGGGCTGGGCGGCGAAGAAGTAGCCGCTGCCGTTGATGGTCACCGAGCCGTCGGCGGGGAGGTTACGGGCGAGCAGCTTCCGGGCGGAGTCGGGCAGGAACGAGTCGTCGAGCTGGTACTGCTCGTGCTGTTTCGTGAAGTCCGGCACCACCTGCTGAAGGTCGGTGAACGGCGAGACGGCCACGCGCTCGCGCGCGGCGATGAGCGACGCTTGGTGGACGACGTCCTGGAGCGTCGCCTCGTCGACCGCGCGGCGCGTGAGCAGCAGGCCGAGCCCGAGCGTCAGCCCGACGCAGAGCACGACGATCAGCGAGATCGCCTGGAACAGCCTCGAGCGGAGGCTCGACCTCGAGATCACGCTGCGATGAGCTTGTACCCGGCGCCGCGCACGGTGCGAATCGCTTCCGGGTCGCCGAGCTTCCGCCGCAGCTGCGCGACGTGCACGTCGACGGTGCGCGTGCCGCCGGGGTAGGTGATCCCCCACACGAGGTCGAGGAGCTTCTCGCGCGAGAGCACGATTCCCGGATGCTCGAGGAAGCAGGCGAGCAGGTCGAACTCCTTGCCGGTCAGATCGATCAGGCCGCCGGCCACGGTGACGTCGCGCGAGTCGCGCCGCACGACGATCTCGCGTGCCGTCAGGACCTCGTCGTCGTTCCGGTTCTCGGCGCGGCGGAGGATCGCCTTGATGCGCGCGGCGAGCTCGCGCGGCGAGAACGGCTTCGCGACGTAGTCGTCCGCGCCGAGCTCGAGCCCGGCGACGCGGTCCGGCTCGTCATCGCGGGCGGTGAGCATCAGGATCGGCACCTTCGAGTGGGCGCGCATCTGGCGGCAGACCTCGAAGCCGTCGATGCCGGGCAGGCCGATGTCGAGCACGACAAGCCGGACGGGATGCCGGCGCAACTCGGCGACCGCTTCCTCGCCGGAGCGCAGCCAGAGCACGCGCCAGCCGTCCTGTTGCTCGAGATATGCCTTCACGAGGCGACCGATCGCCTCGTCGTCCTCGACGAGAAGAAGGACGCCCCCGGTCGCCGTGGTAGCCATGGCGCCTTATTCAGCCGCCGACGCCTTCGACCTGCACGGTCGTCGCCGGCCCGTTCGCCTGCCGGTACACGACGACGCGCAGATTGCGGCGGAGCCTGGACACGCCGCCGATCCGTCCTCCCTGGACCTGCGAGGTCGTCGCGATCGGGATCGGCTGGACCGTTCCGTCCGCCTCGCGGATGGTGATGAGCGCCGGCGTGACGGCCACGATCACGCCGCGGTCGATGCGGTAGTCCTGCGTCGAGCCGTCGGGATTGAGCACGAGCACCTCGGCCCGGATCATGTTCTGGCCGAAGAACTGGTTGATCAGCCCCCGCGGAATCGCGAAGCCACTCTGGGCGAGCCAGAAGAAGCTGTTCACTGCGACGAGCGCGACGACGATGGCCATGAAGCGGCGGCGGTTCATGGACACATCATCGCCCCCTTGGCACAAGAACGCGTAAGGCGACTGTAAAACACTCGCACACGGCGAAGCCGCCCCGAAGGACGGCATCGCCGCGAGGCGGCCGCGAGCTACGGCTGCGAGGGAGGCTCACGGTCACCGATGTGGACCGCCGGGGTGGATTCGACCTGGGCAAGCGTCAAGCCCCTGGCGGCGCGGATCCGCACGACGATCCGGTCGCCGACCTTCAACTGGGCCGCGTCGATCACCGTCGGCGCCTTCCCCTGCCAGAGCAGGAAGATCGTCTGGCTGCCGAAGGCGAAGGTCTGGTCGGCCGACTGGCCGATCAGCAGGCGCATCGCTCTGCCGTCGCCGCCGGCCACGTGCACGGCCACGCTCGTGGACCCGAACGAGGTGAGTGTGCCGCGGAAGAGATAGAGCGGCTGGGTCGGCTGGTAGAGCGTCGTGCCGTGGTCGCCGACGAGTGCGGACGGCGTCTGCTCGATCGTCGCGAGCGCGGCCGCACGCGGCGCGCGAACGTTGACGGTCACGTAGTCGCCCGCGGACAGCGCACCGGGCTGTACGACGGTGGGGATCCCCTTCGACCACTGGAGGAACTCGGTGGTGGCGCCGTACGCGAACGTTTGCGCGACGGACTGGCCGAGCATCGCGTCGAGTGCAGCCTTGTTGCCGCCTCCGACCGTGACCGGCACGGCGCCGTTCGACGGCGTTTCGGTGAGCTGGCCCATGAAGGCGAAGTGGGCGCCGCGCGTCTTCGCAGGCGCGGGCGGGCTGTCCGCAAGTGCCGCGCCGGCCGTGGCGAGCGCTGCCAGCACGGCAACGAGGGTAATGAGCTTGGTGTGCATCGGATGACCTCCTCGGAGAACACCTGGTGCACCCACGATGCACCCGCGCCGTCAGGCCGCAATTCGGCAGCGGTAAATCGGATGTAAATCGCTCGTGATCGGCGGCACGCCTCTCTCTAGATAGACGCGCGCGCAGGTAACTCGGGACCCGACCCCTCCCCCCTACCCGACTTCGATCCTATTGCGAAAACCGTGACGCGTCCGTCACGACTTCCCGGCACTGGTAGCGCTATGTGAGGGTGTACTCGGGGCCTGAGCCGCCCTCGGGTGGAGTCAGTCGGCCGCCCTTCGCGGTGATGGCGCCGCACTGCACGCAGTTCGACGGGGCGAGCTGCACGGTCACGGTGCCGTCGCCGTCGTCTGCGCCGACCTCGTAAACGTGTGCGGGGCACATGCGCATCCAAAGCTCGGCCAGGTCGCGCGGCACATTGCGCTCGATGCGGATGTGGTTTGGCTGGTCGTCGCGCGTCTTGTTCCCCGACGCGAACACCGATGACAGCTTGTCGAATGTGAGCGTTCCGTCGGGAACGGGATAGCGGACAGCGCGGTTCGTGCGCAGCAGCGGCTGCTCGGCGTCGGGCTCCGCCGGCAGCTTCCCGATCTCGATCCGGCCCTTCGAGACCGTCATCGCGCTCGCGAGCGCGCCGCCGACGAAGAAGCCGCGCCCGAACACCTGTCGGATGTCGCGCACCTCGTGCAGGTCGCTCCAGATGAAGCTCGAGCGCACGGCGTCGTCGTACGACCCGAGCGCGGTCGCCGGCGTCGCACCGCGCCGGAGCGCGGCGAACGCCGCCTCGCCCGCGAGCCGCCCCGACTCGATCGCGTAGTGGACGCCCTTCAGCGTCGGGATGTTCACCATGCCGACGCCGTCGCCGCACATGAGCAGCCCCGGCGCATGGAGCCGCTTCGGGAGCGAGTGGAAACCGCCACTCGGAATCGTCTTCGCTCCCCAGGCGACACGCTCGCCGCCCTCGAGCAACCCGCGGATCTTCGGGTGCGTCTTCAGCTCCTGCAGCAGGTCGTGCACCGACAGCTCCACGTCGCGGTAGTCGAGCCCGACCACCATCCCGATCGTGAGCATGCCGTCACCCATTGGGTAGACGAACGAACCGCCGAACTCGCGGTAACGCGCGGCGGTCCGTAGCGGCCACCCCATCGTGTGGATCACGTGCCGCAACGGCCGGGGGACTTTCCAGACCTCCTTGACGCCGAGCTCCCACACTTGAGGCTCGGCGCCGTGCAGGCCGAAGTGGTCGAACGCGACGCCGGTGAGGTGCCCCTGCGTCCCTTCGGCGAGCACCGTCACCTTCGCGACGAGATCGGAGCCGGCCTCGAAGTTCCCCAGCTCTTCGCCGTCGCGCCCGCGGCCCTTGTCGCCCGTGCGCACGCCGACGACGCGGCCGTGCGCTACGAGCAGCTTCAGCGCGGCCGTCTCCGGGAGGATCATCGCGCCGCCCTCCTCCGCGCGCTCGCCGAGCCAGCGTCCCAGCCGCGAGACCGAGAAGACCATGTTGCCGTGGTTGCGCATCGTCGGCGGCGGCGGAATCCGCAGCGAGCCTCGGCGCGTCAGAACGTATACGGCCTCATGGCGCACCGGACCGTACGACGGCAAATCCTCGAGCCGGTACCGGTCGCCGAACAACCGGCGCAACGCACGCGGATTCACGACTGCGCCCGAGAGGAGATGCGAGCCCGGCTGCTTGCCCTTCTCGACGACCGCGACCGGAACGTCGCCGAGCGGCTCGGCCACGTCCGGGTGCTCCTCGAGCAGCTGGCCGAGCCGGATGGCGCATGCGAGCCCCGCCGGTCCGGCGCCGACGATGAGAACCCCGACCTCGATTCGCTCGTCGACTGGATCTGTCGGCTCTGCGACGAACTCGCGCGCCGCGAACGGCGGCGGGAACGAGTCAGGGCGCGTCTGGCCGGTCATTCACCCTTGCGCTGCTTCACGAGCTCGGTGAGCTTCGGCACGATCGCATGCACGTCGCCGACGACGCCGAAATCGCTGAACTCGAAGATAGGCGCGTTCGCGTCCTTGTTGATCGCGACGATCACGTTGGAGCTCTGCATTCCCACCTTGTGCTGGATCGCTCCGGAGATGCCGAGCGCGACGTAGAGCTTCGGCGACACCGTCTTGCCGGTCTGGCCGATCTGCGCCGCGTACGGATACCAGCCCGCGTCGACGACCGCGCGGGTTGCGCCGACCGCGCCGCCAAGCGCGCGCGCGAGGTCTTCCGCAAGCGTGAAGTTCTCGGGCGCGCCCAGACCGCGGCCGCCGGCGACGATCACGTCAGCGTCCTCGATCGACGGGCCTGTCGACTCCTCGAGCTCCTGGCCGACGACCTTCGCACCACGCGAGTGTTCTTCGAGCTCGACCGCGACGTCCACGACCTTCGGCTCACCGCCGCCGCCCGGCACCGCGTCGAACGAGCCTGCGCGAAACAACGCGATGCGGGGCGTCGACCGCCAGCCGACATCGACGTACACCGAATCCTGGAGCGCCGCCCGCTTGCCGACGAGCGCGCCGTCCTGCATGACGACGTCGGCGAGATCCCAGTTGAGTCCCGCTTCGAGCCGCGCAGCAAGACCGGCTGCGATGTCGGCGGCGAGCACCGAGTTCGCGAACAGCACCGTCTCGTAGCCACCGTCGCGAACGACCTTCGCGAGCACGTCGACGCGTGCCTGCGGCAACGGCGGCTCGAGCGTGTCGTCCTCCGCGACGTACACCGTCTTTGCGCCGTACGTCGCGACCTCCGCGGCGAGCGCCCGCACACCGTGACCGACGAGCACCGCGGCCACGTCGCCGCCGAGCGTGTGCGCCTTCGTCAGCACGCCGAGTGAGCCCTTCTGAAGCTCGCTGCCGTGATGCTCGACGAAGACGAGAGTGGACATCAGATCAGCCGCTTCTCCGCGAGGAAGTCGACGATCGCCTGCGCCGCGTTGCCGTCGTCTTCGATCTTCTGCGAGCCGCCGCGCCCTGGAGGAGCGGAGAGCGCAAGCACCTCGGTCAGCGAGCCGGCGGCTCCGGCCTCCGCGGCATCGATGCCGATCTCCGCGAGCGAGAGCACATCCTGCGGCTTCTTCTTCGCGCCCATGATCCCCTTGAGCGACGGGTAGCGCGGCTCGTTGATCGCGTCGCTGACGGCGACGACGACGGGCAACGCTGCCTCGATCACGTCGTACCCGAACTCGGTCTGCCGCTTCACTCGCACCGAGCCGCCGTCCAGCGTGACGTCCGCGGCCTGCGAGATCACAGGCAGTCGCAGCCGTTCGGCCACGGCGGCCCACAGCATGGCGCCGTCGCCGTCACTCGCCTGCTGACCGAACAGCACGAGATCGGCCGCCTCGCGCTCGAGCGCCTTCGCGAGCACCCTGCTCGTGGCGACGAGATCGGAGCCGCTCGCGCCTGCGTCACTGATCAGCACCGCGCGATCGGCGCCCATGGCGAGCGCCTTGCGCAGCGACTCGGTCGCCCGCTCCGGGCCCATCGACAGGACCACGACCTCGGCATCGCCGTCGCCCTTGATGCGCAACGCCTCCTCGACCGCGTTCGCGTCGAAGCGGTTGAGCGTCCCTTCGCCCGACCGGTCGAGCCGCATCGAGCCCGGATCGAGCCGGGCCGAGCCCTCAGGCACATGCTTTACGCAGACTGCGATCTTCACGCCGGGGAGACTCTAACCTCGTCGCCCCGCCGTCGGGCTCAGTTCACATCCGCTGCCGCAGCGCGAGGACGTCGTCGACGAATACGACGCTCACCTTCAGCAGGCCCTGCGCCCGCACCGAGCGCTCGCCCTGATACCACGCCGCGAGCGCGAGCCGCTCGTTCCCGTTGAACGCGTCGAGGAGGTGATGAAGGTAGGCGAGACCGACCTCGACGTTCCCGTCCGCGTCGTGCTGGACAGGATGCTTGAGCAGCACCGACTCGACATAGTCCCACGTCGACGGAAGCAGCTGCATCACGCCCTGCGCTCCGACAGACGAGACGACGCTGTTGTTGTATCCCGACTCCATCCAGGCGAGCGCGCGCGCCAGCCGCGAATCGACGCCGTCGCGGGCCGCCCATGCATCGAGCGACGCACGGATGGCCGTTGCATTCGTCGCGGAGACGGCAGTTGGCGCCGAGACGGCGGCCTGGAAGCGAAGCTTCGTGCCGATCAACAGCGGACGAGCCGGGTCGAGCTTGTTCAACTGCGCGAGCGTCAAGACCGTCGTGCCGACACGGCGTGCGATCGCCGTCAGCGAGTCTCCCGGCTTGACGACGTAACGCCGCAGCGTCGACACCCGAATGGCACGCACGGGAACGCGCGTCTGCAGTCCGAGCGCGGAGACGGTTGCAGGGCCGGCGATCCCGTCCGCGGCCAGGCGCAGCTGACGCTGGTAGCGACGAAGTCCGCGCACGGTCGGGCTGTCCATGTAGCCGTTGACCGGAACGCGCAGCCCATGCCGGTTGAGCAGGAACTGCAAGACGGCGACGTCCCAGCCGAGCATCCCTCGCCCGAGCTGCCGCGACCCGAACAGCGGTGTGCCGAGCGGCCCGAGCGCGCGACGTGTGCGCACATCCGCGAGCCCGGTGACGCGGAGGTCGTGGGTGTGCTGGAACGACCGGATCGCCGCGAGCGTCCGCGGGCCGATGATCGCGTCGATCGGGCCGCAATAGAGGCCCTGCGCGCGCAGCGCGACCTGGAGTCCTGCGTGTTGCGGGTTGAGCGCGCTCGCCGGTGCGGCCGCCGCAAGGCCTGCCGCGAGCACCCCCGCGAATGCGAGACGGAAGCGCATCGGAAGCGCGGATTACCCCACCGACCGGGCGAGTCCTTCTCGGTTTTACGTTCCTCTGAACTTCGGCTCGCGCTTCTCCACGAACGCCGTCAGGCCCTCTTTCGCATCCTCGCTCGCAAACAGAGCCCCGAACGCGTCCACCTCGGCTTCGAGCCCCGCTGCGTGGTCGGAACCGAGGGCGAGATTGCAGAGCCGCTTGGCCTGCGCGAGCGCCACCGGACTCTTTGCAGCGAGCTGTGTGGCGGTATCGCGGGCGCGTGCAAGGAGCTCGTCGGGCTCGAAGACGGCGTTGACGAGGCCGATGCGCAGCGCCTCTTCGGCGTCGACGGTTCGCCCGGTGAAGATCAGCTCCTTGGCGACACCGACGCCGCAGATGCGGCCGAGACGCTGCGTGCCGCCCCAACCGGGAACGATGCCGAGGTTGATCTCCGGCTGTCCGAGCTTCGCGCGGCTCGACGCGTAGCGGATGTCGCAGGCGAGCGCGAGCTCGCAGCCGCCGCCGAGCGCGAAGCCGTTGATCGCGGCGATCGTCGGCTTCGGCATCGTCTCGAGCAGGCGGCCGGCATCGTGGCCGAGCGTGCCCCACGCCTTCGCCTGTTCCGGACCGAGCCTGCTCATGTACGTGATGTCGGCGCCGGCCACGAACGCGCGCTCGCCCGCACCCGTGAGCACGAGTGCGCGCACGCTCGTGTCTTCGGCGAGCACGGCGAGCTGATCGCGCAGCTCGGTCAGCGTCGCGGCGTCGAGCGCGTTGAGAGCGTCCTGCCGATCGATCGTGACGACGGCGACGGCACCGTCTCGCGCGACGTCGACGCTCACGCGGGAACGGCGCCGCGCAGGAAGTCGACGATGTCGGACGTCGGTGCGCCGGGCCCGAACACGGCGGCGACACCGTTTCGTTTCAGCTCCTCGGCGTCGTCTGCAGGGATCGTTCCGCCGACGACGACGAGCACGTCGCCGACCTCGTTCGCGTGCAGCAACTCGACGATGCGCGGGACGAGCGTCATGTGCGCGCCGGAGAGGATCGAGATGCCGACCGCATCCGCGTCCTCCTGGATCGCGGTCTCCACGATCTGCTCCGGCGTCTGATGCAGGCCCGTGTAGATGACCTCCATCCCGGCGTCGCGAAGGGCGCGGGCGATGATCTTCGCGCCGCGGTCGTGCCCGTCGAGGCCCGGCTTGGCAATCACGACGCGGATCTTCTTCGCCACGATGCGAAGTCTATTGGGCAGCCGCGAAGCTCAGCCGCCCGCCCGCACGACCGCGCGCGGCGCCCAGCTCGATACGAGCCAGCGGCCGTCCAGACGATGCACCGCGATCAGGAAGTCGCCGGCTGCGGTGCTCGAGGCGGGCGGCGGCGTAAAGATGACACGAAGGACTGCGGCGCCCGGGTACGAGGTCTGGACGCTGTAGTGCGCTGCCGCCTTCGCGACCGGATAGGGCGGGACGGGGATCGTCCCGGTCTTCCACTGCGCCAGCGTCAGCCCCTCCTTCAACGCGGGTGCGGCGAGGGTCCAAGCGCGCGCGAGGTTCGTCCTCGCCACCGCCGTCGCGACGAACTCCCGCGCGACGGCAAGGACGCGAGGTGCGAGCGGCACCGACTTCGGCACGATCGGGCCGGCCGGCGACCCGCTACCGGAGGCGAGTCGGGTGACGGCGAAGGCACACACGCCCGCGACGAGCACGGCGCCCGCGACCCAGGGCGCCCACCGCAGGAATACGGGTCTCACGTTCAGAAGACCGGGGTCTCTCGCCAGATGCCCCAGACGTCGCGGAGGACGTCGCACATCTCACCCATCGTGACGTAGTCGCGTGCCGCGTCGAGGATCGCGGGCATCAGGTTGCGATCCTCGTGTGCCGCGTCCTCCTTCAGCCGCGCGAGCGCGGCCTCGACCGTGCCGCTGTCGCGGCGATCTCGCAGCGCCCGCACGCGGGCGACTTGTTGGGCCTCGAGCGCGGGGTCGATGCGGAGGATCTCGATCGGCGGATCGTCGTCGAGCTCGTAGCCGTTCACGCCGACGACGATCCGCTGCTTGGCCTCCACCTCCGACTGGTAGCGGTAGCTGGCCTCGGCGATCTCGCGCTGGAAGAAGTTCTCCTCGATCGCCGGGATCACCCCGCCCAGCTCCTCGATCCGCTCGAAGTACTCGTACGCCTGCCGCTCGAGCTCGTTCGTCAGGTGCTCCACGTAGTACGACCCGCCGAGCGGATCGATCGTGTTCACGACCCCCGTCTCGTGCGCGATCACCTGCTGGGTGCGCAGCGCCAGGCGCGCGGCATGCTCCGTCGGAAGCGCGAGCGCCTCGTCGAAGGAGTTGGTGTGCAGCGACTGGGTGCCGCCCAGCACCGCGGCCAGCGCCTCGATCGCCGTCCGGATCAGATTCACCTCCGGCTGCTGCGCGGTCAGCGACACGCCCGCCGTCTGGGTATGAAATCGCATCAGCCACGAGCGGGGATCCTTCGCGCCGTACTTCTCCCGCATCCGGGTCGCCCAGATCCGGCGCGCGGCACGGTACTTCGCGATCTCCTCGAAGAAGTCGAGATGCGCGTTGAAGAAGAACGACAGGCGCGGCGCGAACTCGTCGACGTCGAGACCGCGAGCGACGCACGCGTCGACATACGCGAAGCCGTCGGCGAGTGTGAACGCCAGCTCCTGCGCCGCGGTCGAGCCCGCCTCCCTGATGTGATATCCGGAGATCGACACCGGATGCATCAACGGCATCTCCCGCGCGCACCACTCGATCATGTCCACCACCAGCCGCATCGACGGCGCCGGCGGGAAGATCCACTCCTTCTGCGCGATGTACTCCTTGAGGATGTCCGTCTGCACCGTCCCCCGAAGCGAACGCACCGGCACGCCCTGCTTCTCGCCGACGCACGCATAGAACGAGAGCAGCATCGCCGCCGGCGCGTTGATCGTCATCGACGTCGACACCTCGCCCAAGGGGATGCCGTCGAACAGCGTCTCCATGTCGTCCAGCGAGTCGACCGCCACCCCTTCCCGGCCCACCTCGCCGAGCGACCGCGGATGATCCGAGTCGTAGCCCATCAGCGTCGGCATGTCGAACGCGGTCGACAGCCCCGTCTGCCCCTGCGCCAGCAGGTAGCGGAACCGCTCGTTCGTCTCCGCCGCCGTCCCGAACCCCGCGAACTGCCGCATCGTCCACAGTTTCCCGCGATACATCGACGGGTACACCCCACGGGTGAACGGATACGCGCCCGGATACCCGAGTTGACGCTCGTAATCCACCTCGACCGACTCCGGCCCGTAGAGCGGCGCGTTCTCGATCCCCGAGATCGTCGACGACACCTCGGCGCCGCGCGCCGGCACCTCGCCGTACACCTCCCGGCGCCACGCGTCCGCGCCGTCGGCGGCACGGTGGGGCGTGGGCGGATCCTCGGTCCTGGCCATGTCCTACAATTCTCGCAACTGCGGACCGCGGAACGGGCGGACCTGCGTCGCCGGCAGCGAGCAAATAGGCGTACCCTAAATCTCTAGTTGAGGGTTATACCGCGGGTTGGCAGAGACACCGCAGGATGGCGCTTTCGTGCGCCGGTCGCACGCGTATGTGACGGAAACGCCTCAAACCGTCCCTCAACGGGGTGATCTTCCGTGTTGGCACCGTAATTCGTACCGGTCTCAAACCGGAATGAACTTGAGTTCGGCCTGGCAATTGGTCGATTAGAAGGACTGGAGATCGCGCACAAACGCGCGAATGGAAATGGCGAGCTTCTCGAACGTGCGGCATCACGATGCGAAGTCCTCGGCACGCGCTGGGGACTTTTGCGTGGTCCAGCGTCAGCTCGCCATCGCAGCTGTTCTCCCCGCCGCTGCCGCTACCGCATCCGCCCTCTCCGAGTTCGCCACTCCCAAGGGCGGTCAAGCGGTGCAGACAACGCCGGTGTCCACGACGGGGGAGTTGGAGGCGCCGCAGCCTTCGGCCTCCCTCGTCGGGACGCCTGCCCTTTCTCGACGGAGCCGGTCGTGAGCACGTTGCGCGGGCATCGTCTCGTCGTCGGCCTGTCCGGAGCCTTCCTCGCTCTGGTGGCAGCCGGCGTGCTGATCGCAACGCGGGAGCAGCAGACCCGCGTCAAACCAACGGCGATCCCGATCTTCGTGAAGAAGGCCCTGGGAACCCGTCGGCCCACCGTCGAGCTCACCCACCAGCTCGCCGCCGGCACGAAGGCGACGATCCTGCCTTCCGGCTTCGAAGTCTCAAGTTCAGCTGGAGCGTTGAGCCTCACGCAGACGGACGGAGGGACTGCCGCGTGGACCGGCTACGCGAACGGCACTTCCCGCTCCACCTCATACGGCCGCGAGGCCATCGTCATCGGCGCGGGCAAGACCGCCGGCGAGCAATACCTGACGGTGGGCAAGAACGACGGCCTGCACAAGTGGAAGTGGCAGCTCGACGCCGGATCGCTGACGCCGACGCTTCGCCCCGACGGCAGCGTGCTCGTGTCACCGGCTCACGTAGTCGCCGGCTTCAGCATCCTGCCGCTCACCATCTTCAGCACTCGCGGGAAGAACATCACGCCCACCGGCCTCGGCTGGGGCCTCGAACACGATCATGGTTCGTGGTACCTGACGCTGAGCCTCGACGACTCACGGCTCCCAGCGCAATACGTGATCGACCCGGCCGTGGAGTCGCTCCGCGCGGTGGCCAGCGCGAACAACGGCGGCGGCGCGACGACGCTCCTGATCGCGAAGCCCGCCGGGCTCGCCGTGAACGATCTGATGATCGCGCAGGTCACCGTCCGCGGCGGCACCGGTGAGTTCACCTGCGCCCCGGCCGCGACCGGCGCCTGGACGGACGTCTTCACCACGAACAACGGGACGACGCTTCAGCAGGTGCTGTATTACAAGGTCGCGACCGCCGCCGATGTGGCCGCAACGAACTACACGTTCACCTTCGACACGACGTCGGCCACCTGCCCGTCGCCGGCCGGGGTCAAGGCGTCCGGGGGCATCGCCGCCTTCTACGGCATCGACGATGCAGCTCCGATCGACGCGAGCAGCGCGCGCGCCAACGGATCGAGCGGGACGATCACCACCAACGCGATCACGAACGGGACGACCGGCAACTTCCTCGTCGGTGCGTACGGGATCGCGGATGGCGAGGCCGTCACGCAGCCGGCCGGTACGCCGACCTTCACCGAGCGATGGGACGTCGGCTCCACCGGCGGTGGCGCAAACAGTCGCACCGAGTCCGAGCTGTCGACCGCCGTGACGACGGCGCCCGGCTCGACGGGAGCAAAGAACGCCACCGCGGGCACGGCCGCAGTCAACATCGGCCAGCTGATCACCCTCGCGCTCGACACCGTGGCTCCGACGAACGCCGTGACGGTCGCGTCGGTCGGTGCGGGCAGCGTCTACCTGAACGGCACGACGCTCTACTACAACGGGACCAGCGCCGGGACTTTCCAGCTCCAGGACGCCGTCACGGAGACCGGATCCGGTGTGGCCGACGTCGCGTTCCCCGCCCTGGGCGGCACCACCACCGGCTGGACCCACACGACGGACACCCAGACCACGCCGGTCGGCGGCCCCTACGTCACGACCAACAACTTCGCGTGGGCCGGCGGCACATCGAGCGCGCCGACGGAGATCGTGACGGCGACGGACAACGCGACCAACGCCACGCCGACGACGCTGACGTTCACGAACGACTCGGCCGGGCCGGGAGCGTTCGCGCTCACCGCGCCGAGCAACGGCGCGACGATCGCGAACGGGCAGGCCGTCTCGGCCGCCCCGACCGACGGCGGCTCGGGCATCGCCCAGGTCGAGTTCCGTTACTGCCCCGGCGTCACGTGCTCGTTCGCCTCGGGCACGTCGATCGGCATCGACACGACCTCGCCGTACTCGGTGCCCTGGAACGGCCAGCCGGCGAACGGCACATACACAATCGTCGCCCGGGCCACGGACAACGTCGGCAACATGACCGACTCGTCCACCGTCACGGTCACGGTCAGCAACGGCGCCGGCGCTGCATCCGTCGACGGGTCGACGGTGGTAACCACCTCGCTGGCGAGCGGGACGACGCTCTCCTGGTCGCAGACCGTCGGCTCGCAGCCGAACCGCATCCTCCTCGTTTCCGCCTCCATGGAGAACTCCGTGTCCTGCTCGACGACGAGCGTCACCTACGGCGGCGTCGCGATGGTCAAGATCGGGGACACGACGACGACGCTGGGGAACGGCGGCGGCAACCGTGACTGCGTCAGCCTCTGGTACATGATCGACCCGCCAACCGGAACGGCCACCGTCGTCGCGACGCTGACACCGAGCACCACGACCGCGCTCGCGGGTGGCGGCGTCGTCATCTACAACGTGAAGCAGACCGCTCCGGACGCGAGCATCACGAGCCTGAACGAAAGCGGGCTGAGCACCGCAACCCTCTCGACGACCAACCCGAACTCGCTCGTCGTCGACACGTACTCGAGCGGGAATACTCTGGGAGATCTCGCGCCCGTCGCCCCTCAGAGCCTCATTTGGAGCGTCGACGGGAACGCGACCGAGTCCGATGCGATGAGCTCCAAGACGGTCGCCGCCGTGGGATCGACGACGATGTCGTGGACGCACACGGGCGAGAACCGCAGCGTGATGGTGGCTGCAGCGTTCTCCGGCGACACGACGCCGCCGACCAGCGCGCTCTCGTTCAACGAGGCGACGAACCCGGGCGGCCAGTACGAGCTCAGCACCGGCGCCCACGCCTGGACGTACTACTACAACCCGACCACGACCGGCACGTTCACGATGACGGACGCCGCCGCCGACGCGTCGGGCATCGCGCAGGTCGAGTTCCCTGACCTTTCAACGGTCGGATTCACCGGGACGGGCCTACAGGACGCCACGTCGCCGTACAACTCGAACACGTACACCTTCACGAACGCGAACGTGGCGGCACCGCCTGTGTCGACCGTCTATGTCGACGACACGTTCAGCAACACCACGACCGAGGCGGTCACCTTCGCCCGTGACGTGACGGCGCCGACGGCGGCCGTGACTTCCCCCGCAGCTGCCGGCGTCTACAACGCCGCAGGCTGGCCGGGCTCGATCGCCGGCACGGCGGCCGATGCCGGCTCCGGGGTCGGAACGGTGAATGTCTCGATCCAGGACACGACGGTCGGCGGGAACAGCTGCTGGAACGGCGCGTCGTTCTCCGTCGCTTGCCCGAACTACATCGCGGCGGCGGGCACGACGAGCTGGAACTACGGCATCGCGGCCGGGTCGTTCACCAACGCGCACAACTACACGGCGACGATCCAGACGGTCGACAACGTGTCGAGCACCAACAATGCCGCTGCGACGGTGAGCTGGACGTACGACACGAGCGCGCCGAACGCGGCGACGCTCTCGAGCAACGGCAGCTACAACACCGCCGGCTGGCCGGGCGCGATCACGGGCACCGTCTCGGACAGCGGCACCGGCAACCACGGGATCAGCGCCGTCAACGTCTCGATCCAGGACTCCACCTCGGGCAAGTGCTGGAACGGCGCCAACTTCACCACCGCCGCCTGCCCCAACTACATCGCCGTCACCAGCGGCGGCAGCGCCGTCGGCGCCGCCAACGCCAGCTGGTCGTACACGCTCGCGTCCGGTGCGCTCACGAACGGCGACACCTACACCGTCCAGGTGCAGGCCACCGACGCCACCACCAACGGCAATCTCTCCGGCAACCTCGCAGCAGGAACGTTCACCTACGACACCTCGGCGCCGAACACCGCGACGCTCTCGAGCAACGCCGTCTACAACGCCGCCGGCTGGCCCGGCGCGATCACCGGCACCACCACCGACCTCGGCACCGGCAGCCACGGCATCAGCGCCGTCAAGGTTTCGATCCAGGATTCCAGCTCGGGCAAGTGCTGGAACGGCGCCAACTTCACCACCGCCGTCTGCCCCAACTACATCGCCGTCACCAGCGGCGGCAGTGCGGTCGGCGCGGCGAACGCCAACTGGTCGTACACGCTCGCGTCCGGTGCGCTCACGAACGGCGACACGTACACCGTGCAGGTGCAAGCCACCGACGCCACCACGAGCGGCAACGTCTCGGGCAACCTCGCCGCGGGGACCTTCCTCTACGACACCGCGGCGCCCGCGACGGCGACGCTGCTGAGCAACGGCACCTACAACGCCGCCGGCTGGCCCGGCGCGGTCAGCGGCACCACCACCGACCTCGGCACCGGCAGCCACGGCATCAGCGCCGTCAACGTCTCCATCCAGGAC
>Ga0208849_1000322_pt1 | contig 46510 bp, 41 predicted proteins | sample NGESurdeep072012_10_FD_184470 | JGI IMG/M metagenome (GOLD analysis project Ga0208849, IMG submission 184470) | Arctic peat soil microbial communities from Barrow, Alaska - NGEE Surface sample 53-3 deep-072012 (SPAdes) | ecosystem: Environmental > Terrestrial > Soil > Wetlands > Peat ... | reverse complement strand
TCATCATTGAGAGTAGGCTCCTTCCTCCCCAGGAGCCTTAGTCCTCAAACCAAGACTACCGGGTCGAGCGAGCCTTCTCTCTTATCCAATCAATCCTTCTCGCGTTCTTTGCGAGAGGGTGGGGATGTTGCCCAGCAGAAGTCGAACGGGGCCCTCGCCCGCGATTGCATTTAATCCACCTCTATCTCCCTCCGCAACACCCACGTATCTTTACTCCCACCGCCCTGGGACGAGTTCACCACCAGCGATCCCCGGCGCAAGGCCACTCGCGTCAACCCTCCAGGAACCAAAGTGACACTTCCGTTGAATAATATGTACGGCCTCAAGTCCACGTGTCGCGCCTCCACCCCACCGTCTAGAAAACATGGCGCGCTCGAAAGTGCCAGCGTAGGTTGTGCTATGTAATTCCTCGGTTGCGCGATGATTCGCGCCCGGAACTCCTCACGCTGTTCCGCAGTACTGTGTGGACCTATCAACATCCCATATCCTCCCGATTCCCCCACGGCTTTGATGACCAGCTTGTCCATGTTGTCCAGCACATAGCCAAGCTCTGATTTCTCGGTCAGAAGATACGTTTTTATATTCGGAAGAATCTCATCCTCCCCTAAATAATATTTAACGATACTGGGCACATAGGCATAGATCGCCTTATCGTCTGCGACTCCCGTGCCAATCGCATTCGCAAGCGCCACATTTCCGGCGCGATACGCATTGAACAAGCCGGGAACGCCGAGGTTGGAATCGGGACGAAAAGTTATCGGATCCAGAAAATCGTCGTCCACCCGGCGATAAATGACATCCACACGCCGTAACCCTGACGTTGTGCGCATGTAAACGATGTTGTCGTGCACCAGAAGATCGCGTCCTTCCACAAGCTCGATTCCCATTTGCTGTGCCAGGAAGGTGTGCTCAAAATAGGCTGAATTAAAAACTCCAGGTGTGAGCAGCGCAATGGATGGTTCGTTCTGGCCAGCCGAATTAACCGGCGCTAGACTCCGGAGAATGGCAAGTAGCGCTGACGTGTAATGATCAATAGGACAAACCCCATAGTCGCGAAACAAAGTCGGGAATACGCGCTTCAGCACCTTTCGGTTTGCCAGCATGTAAGAGACGCCGCTGGGAACTCGCAGATTGTCTTCCAACACCGCGAAACTGCCATCCGGCAAACGCACCAGGTCGCTTCCGCAGATGCTTACGTAAATGTCGCGCGGCACATTCAAGCCCCGCATCTCACGCCGGAAATGCCGGCAGCTATAAACCAGTTCGCGCGGAATAATTTTGTCGGCCAGAATGTGGCCTTCGTGATAAATGTCCTTAAGGAAAAGATTGAGCGCTGCAATGCGCTGTGTCAGGCCTGCTTCGATCTTTCGCCATTCCTCGCCGGGAATGATGCGCGGAAGAAGATCATTGGGGAAAATGCGCTCCGTCCCTTCCTTATTGTCATACACGGTGAACGTTATACCCTGATGAAGGAAAGATAGATCGGCCGCCTGTTGGCTTTTTCGCAATTCTTCAGGCGGTAATTCCAGTAGCGTCCGGTAGAGCGCGTGATAATGGTCGCGAGGAATTCCCGTGCTGCTGAACATCTCGTCGTACGACTCATCCAACTCATAGTTAGGGAATGCGTTCCGAACGGTCCCACTCGACGAAAGTGTTTTCAACAACGTCATCGCGGATGCGTTCATCGCCGTGTTCCTCGAGTCGGGGGAAAGGGTATATCTCCCGCCCGTTTCCTCACCCCGGGCGCGGATTGCCGGGGTATTGGATGCTCACAAACTCTAGGCGCAAGCAATGGCGCTGTCCAATTGAAATTGTTTATGGATTCCATCGCTGCCAAAAGCACCGAACTTGCAGAATTTAAAGGTGGCCCCGGGCGCCCCGTCCTTCTCGCGTTCTTTGCGAGAGGGTGGGGATGTTGCCCAGCATCGCAAGTGGCACTAGAGAGGACTGCCCGACCGCTCCGACTACGCAAGAGCCCCGCGTAGAACCAACCGCCTCGACCGTTCAGACCGTAGAGACGTAGCTTGCTACTTCTGGTTCTAAACAGGTTTTCCATCCAATATCCCACACGGCAGGAACGCGCTCCGCGAGAAGCCAGCCGGAAAGGGGCGAAAGATGGGCGACGATACACCCCCGCTTTTCGGGCAGGTGAAGCGGTTCTCGCTACGACCAAAACCCACCGGCTTTAGCGGCCCCCAGTCCGCCTTTCCCGCAACCCTTAAGAACCATGATCTTCGACTCCTCCCAGGCCCGCTCCTCGCGCTTGTACACAGACCTTCGTACTCTCCCTGGTACTTTAGTTATGTCTCCCGTCCCAGCACCGAATCTGGCGGCTCAGCAGCCCCTCTAATTGTATAGACCGACTCCTCATCCACAATATCTAGACTTTCTCTCAAAATCCCAATTGGTTACTTTCCAGGAAACCCCCATAAAACCCAATAAAACGCGGATATTCACTTTGACCTGCTGCAAATGGGGGCTGATATATGCTCAGTCCACTTGATTCACTCGACCCGCATTTCTTGAGGAACTGGATTCGAGGAATTCTCCCAAGCCTGCCCTGTTAAGCAGGTGTGATTGTGTGAAGAGGGATTCTGAAATTTATGGCCGACTCGCGTGAAGTCATGAACATTCGCCAGGCGTCCCAATACCTGGGAGTGAGTCCTGACACGCTTTACAAATACGTAGGTGAGCAAAAGATTCCTGCTTTCAAGTTGGGCAACCGCTGGCGCTTTAAAAAATCAAGGCTGGATCAGTGGATGGAAGAGAAGTCGAGCCACATGGAAATTAAGAGCAAGAACAAACCGAAGGCGGCTTCCAAAGCTGCCGGGCAATCGTAAAGGCGGACACATGTTTGGATTAGGAACAAAGACGATTGTTGGCCTGGATGTGGGATCTTCAAGCATCAAGGCAGTCGAACTCAAAAAGGGTCGTAACGGAATCGAAGTAGTCCATCTGGGATTAGAGCCGCTCGCCCCAGATATCGTGGTGGATTCCATGATCGTGGACTCCGGTACCGTTTCCAGCGCGATCTCGAAACTCTTCACTGACAACCAGATCAAAACCAAAAATGTCGCCACCGCTGTCAGCGGTCACTCCGTCATCGTGAAAAAAATTTCGCTCCCTTCCATGAGCGACCAGGAGTTGGCCGAGACCATTCAGAAGGAAGCCGCACAGCACATTCCTTTTGACCTGGCGGACGTGAACCTCGATTACCAGATCCTTTCCGAAGATGTCGGTAATCCGCAGATGGACGTTCTCCTCGTCGCAGTCAAGAAGGACAAGATTCTCAATTACACCAACGTACTCTCGATGTCCGGCAGAAGTCCGGCTATTGTGGATATTGATGCCCTCGCCCTCCAAAATTGCTACGAGTACAACTATGATCCCGCGCCGGGCCAGGTGGTCGCATTGTTGAACCTGGGCGCCAGCGTGATGAACATCAACATCGTGAAGGGCACCACGCCGCTCTTCCCGCGTGACGTCAGCGTGGGCGGACATCAGTACACCGATTCGTTGCAGAAAGAACTCGATCTGAGCTTTGAAGATGCCGAGTCGCTGAAGCTCGGACATAAAGTGGGCACAGTCAGCGAAGACGCCAAGACTCCGGTGCTGCAACAGGTCACCGAAATCATCGTTCTGGAAATTCAAAAGACGTTTGATTTTTTCCGCGCCAGTTCTTCCGGTGAACATATCGAGAAGATTTATTTGGCGGGAGGATCCTCAAAGGTCCCTGGACTGGTTGAGGCTCTGCGTCAGGAGTTTTCGCTGCCAGTCGAGATATTTAATCCGTTTCAGAAGATTGCGCCTCCCATAGATGGGCCGGGAGTTGGGCTGATCGAGCAGAATGCAGGCCAGTTGGCGGTTGCCGTCGGTTTGGCATTAAGGAGCTTTGAAGACTTATGATCCGAATTAATCTGCTGGGAGCATCGAAACCGAGAAACAAACGGGGAGCCTCTGCCGCCGCAGCGATGGAGATGGGGGAAGCTGGATCCCCAAAACTCAAACTGCTGATCGTTGTAGCTCTCGTGGCTTCGCTCAACTTTGCCTATTGGTACAGTCTGGATAAGCAAAGCAAGAGCATAACCGTTCAGATGGCCTCCGCCGAGCAGAAAAACCGTGAACTGGCGGACGTCAAAGCGAAATATCTGGAACGGCAACGTCAGGCCGACAGCTATAAGCGCCGTGTAGATGTGATTGATCAATTGCGTGCGGGCCAGATGGGTCCCGTGAATCTCTTGAATACCGTTGGAGAAACCGTCAACGGCACCGAAGCAGTCTGGCTGAGCACCATGAAAGACCAGGGCAACAGTGTGGCCATAGAAGGTATGGCTCTAAGCACTGATGCGGTTGCCAACTTGATTCAGAATCTGCAAAAGACCGGTTACTTCAAGACCATCGAAATTAAAGAAACATATCAAGACGAGTCCCTTAAAGATATGCAGGCATTCCAATTTACTTTGACCTGCGAAAAGTTGAAGGCCTAAAGGCGGAGAAAATGGGGAATTTTAGCGAATTATCGGGTCTCAAACAGTGGGCGGCCTTGGTCGTCGGAGCGGCGCTGGTAACGGTCGCCCTCTACTTCACGGTTTTTAAAAGTCAACGGGCTGCGAATGATTCGGCGCAGCAGAACTTGCAATCCAAGCTCCGGGAGAACGCGGAACTGGAAGCCTATCGCCCGAAACTTGCCGACATCGAGCGTCAAGTGGCCAGCCTGAAGCAGCAACTCGATATCGAGCGCCGGATTGTCCCCGACGAGAAGGAAGTGGACAGCTTTATGAAGATGCTCGATTCCGAGGCTCTCAAAGCCGGAATTGAAGTGCGGCGATATACCGCGGAACCTGTGTCGTCCAAAGAGTTTTATTCCGAACTGCCGTTCGAAATCGAACTGGACGGCCCTTATTACTCGGTCTTGAATTTCTTTGATCGGGTGAGCAAATTGGAGCGCATCGTGGACATCTCCAATCTGCTTGTTGCCACCACCAAGAAGCCCAGCGAGGCAAAAGCAAAACACACATATCAATATGCCGCGAGCGAGAGCATTGTGGCTACATGCACCGCAACAACGTTCTTCAGTCACGACGCGCCAGCGCCAGTAACTACGCTGGCCAAAAAGTAGGGGAATCCTGATGAAGCTGATTGCCGCAATTTTGCTAGTAGGAATGACGACGGGAACTGTCTACTGCCAGAATCCCAACATCATTGCCAACACGAAGAACAAACTGAATACCGTGCAGGCGCAGCGGGTTGCTGATTCGAACGCCGCCCTGGGTATCACAGAGACGAAAGCTGCCAAATCACCATACAGTGCCGCGAAGCATTCCGCCCGCAAGGCCGCGAAAGCTCACCGGGCTGCCCCCGTGGTGGCCGTCGAAAACGCGGCAACTCCACCAGACAGCACAAAATCAGAGGGAGCGCCTGCCATCAACATAACCGGCCGCAGAGATCCCTTTGTCAGTCCCGTGATGAGCCGCTCCATGTCGGGATCGGGATGCAGCACCGGCAAGCGCTGCCTCGCAATTGATCAAATTAATCTACGGGGCGTCGTGAAATCGGACGATGGCATGATCGCCGTTGTAGTCAATGCCCTCGACAAGGCTTATTTCCTCCACGAGAACGATCCGGTGTTCAACGGGTATGTCGTCAAAATCACCGGCGACTCGGTCATTTTTAAAGAAAGCGTGCAGGACAAATTTGGGAAACCGTTCACACGCGAAGTTACAAAGAAAATTTTTACGCCGGCAGTTTAAGCCCTGGCAAGCAGCCGGTCATCCGGCAAACTAAAAATCTGTTCAGAAAGTCACGGGAATCGTAGAGCGTAACCCGTAGGGAGAAGCGAAATGCGAAAGCAAATGCTGGGTATTTTTCTACCGCTGCTGGCAATGGTTCTAATGGCAGCGGCCGAAACTCAGAGCGCGAGCATGAATGACACCACTCATGCTTCGTTGCAGAAGGTCAACGTCGTGCGTGGTAATGATGGAATCACCCTGGAAGTCATAGTCCACGGACAATTGACGCCCAAGGTCGAGACTCTCAGCGCGCCCGCGAGACTCGTGATTAATCTGCCAAACACGGCAATGGGCGCCTCGGTCAGCCATATTGATGTGGGCGCAGACGGCGTGAAAGGCGTGCGTATCGGCACCGACAATCTAGCGACGCCCACCACTCGGGTCGTCGTGGATCTGTCGCAAAAATGCCGCTACGAAATCGTCCCCGCTGCCGACGGCACCTTTACTCTGAAACTCCATTCATCTCTTGCCGTCGCAAAGGCAGTCACCCCTGCAAAGGCCGTACCCGTAGCGAAAACTTCTGAGCCGCTCCCGGTGAACGCAGTCTCCTCATCAACTAAAGAGACGAGCACTCCGCAGTTGCCGTCTTCGATCTCGTCTGCGCCTCAGAAGGAAGCGGCGCCGGCAACATCCGCCAGCAATTTCGTCGTTGTTGAACCAACTTACAAGTCAAAGCCCGCAACGGAAGATTCGTTCCCAGCAGTGACAAGCCAACCCGCGCGCGCAGTTCAAGCCGCCGCCAAATTTGTCGAGCGCCCGGAGATGGACTTGTTGCCCAAACCCAGCGCTTCGATGCAAGCCGGATCGCCGAGCGCCCAATCGCCTGCGGCAAATAATCTCGCCGCGGAACAGAAAGCGCAATTGCAGCAACAAGCCCCGGTCATGGGACCCAAATACACCGGCGAACCCATCTCCGTAAACCTAAAAGATGTTGATCTGAAAGATTTCTTCCGTCTAATCCACGAAATCAGCGGACTGAACGTAGTCCTCGACCCCAACGTCCACGGCACACTAACCATAGTCCTAGACGATGTCCCTTGGGACCAGGCGCTGGATATTGTTTTGAAGAACAATGATTTGTCGCGGCAGTTGGATGGGAACGTTCTGAGAATCGCGACCGTGGACACTCTGAAAAAGGAAGCGGATGGAAGGCGCGAAGAGCAGGAATCAGAAGCGTTGGCCGTGGATAAAGTTACGGTCACACGGTTTCTGAGCTACGCGCATTCGAAAGATGTCGTGCCTACGTTGAAGAAATTTCTAAGTCAGCGTGGTGACGTTATCTCCGATGATCGAACGAATGCCGTCATCATTTCGGATATTCCAACCGTCATGCCTGGGATTGACAGGCTGCTCACGCAGCTTGACCGCAAGACTCAGGAAGTGGAAATTGAAGCCCGCGTCGTGGCTGCAACCCGCAGCTTCGCACGCGATATCGGAACCCAGCTCGGATTCGGATGGGGCAACGGAGCGAATGCAGTGGGCGGCGTTGGAGCTGTCGGAACTTCGCCAATCACGGTAAACGGAATCAGCCCGTTTTATCAAACGGTCGGAACTGGCGGGGGCGCCAGCGGTGGAACGCAGATTCCATTGTTCTCCAATCTGGGCGTTACCAGCCCGACCAGCGGCCTCAGCTTTGTCAACGTAAGCAATCACGTTCAGCTTGATGCTCTTCTGACGATGGCTGAATCACGCGGCTTGCTTAAAATTCTTTCTCGTCCGCGCGTCGTCACCCAAAACAATATTCAAGCTCTGGTACGCCAGGGTGTCCGGGTGCCAATCGTTACCCAGGCGCAGTTGGGCGGACCGCCAACCGTTACTTACGTGGACGCTTTCCTGCGGCTCACCGTAATTCCGCAGATCACGTCGGAAAACACAATCTTCCTGAACGTGGACGTGGAAAACACCACGCCTGATTTCGGACACGAAGTTCAGGGCAACCCGACCTTGATTACGCAGCAGGCCACCACGCAGGTGCTGGTCACGGACGGAGGCACGGTCGTAGTTGGTGGCGTTATTCAAACCAACAACTCCATCAGCGTGAACCAGGTTCCATTGCTGGGAAGCATTCCGTACATCGGAAACCTTTTCAAACACACGACGGTCAGCACTTCAAACCAGGAGCTGATCTTCTTCATTACTCCACGGATTATCGAAACTTAATGAATTAAGTCGAGATAAAACGCCGCCGGCCTCTGAAGAAACTGTCAGAGTCCGGCGGTTTGAGTTTTTGGGGCGAGTTTTACCCTGTCGCGATTTCTTCCGTTTCCTGGGTGATTGCGATTTACTAGCTACGACGCTCGCACTGATTTCCGGACGGAACAGCAGATTCCTCCGGGCTAGGCGCCCGTTCGGAATGACAAGGCTTAAGGGATGGGTTGATGAAGAGGCTTTGACGCACGTCACAAGTCAGATCTTTGAGAGAGCATTTCATCCGCAGAGTGAGAAGATGCCTCTTACGAAATTCTATAAGTTGTCATTCCGAACGGGCGCCTAGCCCGAAGGAATCTGATGTGCGCATTGCCACCGGCTTTCCCCAGTCTTCGGCCAAGTCTTCCCATGTGGGATTGTTGGCCGGGATTAAAGCAACTTTTTTTTCGCGCCGCCACGCTTTAATTTCCGTTTCCCGCGCGATTGCGTTGTTTACGTATCGAAAGCTCTCGAAGTAAACCAGGCGGTCAATGTGGTAACGCTGCGTGAAGCCAGCTTGACGCGACTTGTGCTGTAACGTACGGGCCATGAGCGATCCTGTCACGCCGACGTAAAGAGTCCGGCTTTTGCTTGCGAGGATATAAACGTAGTAGCGTTTGTCTTTCATCGGGACCATTGCAGAACAGCAGATTCCTCCGGGCTGGGCGCCCGTTCGGAATGACAAATTTTAAGGGGTGGGGAGACGAAGCGGCTGTGACATAGGTCACAGGTCGAAATCTTGTGGAGAAAACCCGACAGCAGATTCCTCCGGGCTAAGCGCCCGTTCGGAATGACAAATTTTAATGGAGAACATGCCTCTAACGAAATTTTATAACTTGTCCTTTACGACGTTTGCTGTTGGGTTTCGAAGAATTAGCTGCCGAATCGGAAATGTTTTCCCGTGATGGGAAGTGAAGTTGTCATTCTCGAAACTGTGCAATTTTGAGCAGTATGGAGATGTTGAATCGTTTTAGCATGGTCGGCAGCCCACCCCCGGCAACTATTAATGACACTGAAGAACTCGATTGTGGAACCAAGACATCCGCACAGGATGTTATTGCTGACGGTGGCATTCTGTTTCAGCGTATTGGGGGGAGCCAATGCCCAGAAGATGCCCGAGTCTGCGCAGGGAACGTCGGTTTCCGCGAAGTTTCTCGAAGGCAGCCCCGCCGATTACGCCGGCATAAATGAGTGCCGGTCCTGCCACAAGCCAGAGTTCCGCGAGTACGAAAAAACCGCTCACGCCAAGATAGCCGTTCCCGGTAAGAGTTACATCTCGGGCTGCGAAGTGTGTCACGGGCCTGGAAAAGCTCACGCGGACGCGATCGAGGCTGCGGAGGGCGACGAGGGCAAAACCGCTAAAGCGCTTGAAGAGCATCCCATCTTTTCATTCAGCGTGAATGAAAAGATCTCGGCCGCGCTGAAGAACTCTCCCATTTTTCAATTCCGCTCGGACGCCAAACAAAACGCCGCGCAGTGCCTCTTCTGCCACCAGAGCAGCAAGCAGCAGGAATTGTTCGCACATTCCACCCACGCTTCCCATGGCTTGTCATGCAACGAGTGCCACACCGCTCATCTGGTGGAGGAAGTCAAAGATCATAGCAAAGGAGATCTCAGCTATCCGCAAGGTTATTTCTTTCAGGTGCCGCGGCTGCCGGAAGAAGTCCGGTGGCTGCACAACAGCCTGTTGAAGCAGTCCCAGCCCGGACTTTGCTTTAGCTGCCATGGAACTGTGCAGGCTGAGTTTGCGCTGCCGATTCATCATCGCGTACCTGAGAACCTGATGAAGTGTACCGATTGCCACAACCCCCACGGCACCATGAACATGGCGAGCCTGAATAAGCCGAACTTTGAGGCTTGTGTAAACTGTCACGCGGAAAAGCGCGGACCATATTTGTATGAGCACCCTGCCGCGAAGGTGGAAGGCTGCACTTCATGCCACAATCCGCACGGAAGCACTAATCGGATGTTGCTAGTTCGGCGCGAGGGCCGCCAGCTTTGTCTGCAATGCCACACCGGCTTCCACACTCAGGCAGCCGTGCCGCACTCGCGTTTCGGCTTTCAGACGAGCGGCGAATGCACCCGCTGCCATGAGGCCGTCCACGGTTCGAATCTCGATCCAACGTTGCTGCGATGAAGGAAAGCACATATGAGATCTAAATACCGCTTCATCGCCAGCATCGCGGCCTTAGTGGTTTTGCTTCCGACAACGCTGCGGGCTCAGGACAGCGACGGCTACGAAGCGCCTCCTATAACCTTCGGAAACTTCACCAATCAAGGGTCGGTCACCTTCGGCTACCGCTTTACCGATGTCACGGGCTATAAGCCCATGTATTTCGAGTTACTCGATCTGCGGCCCGGCCCTCGACTCATGGATTTCAATCTTTTCGGCGAGGCTGTGACCGGAACGAATCCCTTTGCCGACAGCTACGCGCTCTCCATGAGCGGACTGGGCGGAGATCCGTTCCCAACGGCGCAATTGGCGGTTACAAAAAACAAGGTCTATGACTTCCGCATGAACTGGCGGCAGAGCTACTACAACTGGAACCAGAATGACAATGTTGTGCTGCCGATTGCCGCAGCGGCACCCGGACTAGGCACTGGCCTTACCGACAACCACAACTGGGCCACTGTGCGAAAGTTTGGCTCCGCCGACTTCACTCTGCACGCCACCAATCGGTTGCGTTTCACTTTCAATTACTACCGCACCAGCGACAACGGGCCGACCTACACCACGTGCTCTCTTGATTTTCTCGACTCGCCGAGCTATTGGGGCGGGTTCGCCCGCGCCAATCCTTATTATCTTTACGCCCCGCTCACTGATGAGACCAACCGGTTCACCGGCGGCGTGGATTACACATATGACTCCTGGAGCTTTCATTACAACCTCGGATACCAGACGTTTACCGAAAACATCAGTCTGAATAATGTGACTTCGCCGGAGTTGAGCATCAACCCCATCGCGAGCTCTACGCTGGAGCCGCTTACGTCCACCTCATGGTCGCAATTCCGGCGGCTGACCACGCCCATCAGCGAGTTTTCTTTTGTGGGGAAGCCGCGTTCGAAACTGGAATTGCGTGGGGGCTACCTCTTTTACCGCTATCGCGGCCCCGTGACATTCGACCAGTCGGCGACTGGCGTGGCCCCAGGCTCAACCGGAGCCGCGGCGCCTTATACCTTTAGCCAGACAGCGCGCGATACTGTGACTGAACCCGACAACATCCTCAATCTGGGATTTACTTACCACATCACTGACTGGTGGAGTCTGAATGCCGACTACCGCTACTCGCGGATGACGAGTGAAGGTATCGGAAATCTCGGAAGCCTCTTTTCCCAAAACACTCCCACTGCAACCGCTTCGAGCGGGACGGACGACATCATCTGGCGGGATGCCCTGAGCGACCTTGACGTCAACTTCGATATCACCCCAATTCGCACGCTGGTCATTCGTCCCGGCGTCCACTTCATGAAAGCCGACGTGGTTTCGATTAACGATGGCGTAACCGATCCGGGACTGACATTAGAAACCAAGACGGCGATGCCAGAGATCAGTTTTGGATATCAGCCCTCGAAGATATTCAGCATTCGCGGCGACCTTCACAGTTTTGACAATGGAGCCTCCTACACCGCGATCACTCCGCACACGCAGGTGGGCGGACACCTGGTCACACGCCTACAGTTCACCCCCAAACTCTCCTTCGAAGACGAGATGAATGTGAGCAACAGCAAGTTCCTGGACACGAACTACCACAGCAATGTTCATTCGAACGCATCAACTTTGTCGTATTCGCTGAACGAGCGGTTTTCCATATTCGGAGGGTTCAGCTACATGAGCTATTTTGCCCAGGGTGACATTGTGTACGCCCGCGGCACGCCACCCCTTAACGACCTGCTGCGCGATCAGGAAGTAGATCGGGTTTGGCAAGGCGGTGTGGAAGCGAAGCCCACCAAACGCCTCGGCCTAAGGCTCAGCGGCAACTTCGACCGCTCCACCGGCCTTGGACAGATCAGCGGCGAACCACCGGCTTACGGCCCTCTTACGTGGCCCATGGTTACCGGAACGGTTTACTACTCGCTTCCCAAGGCCGGGCGCCTTTCCATTGATCTGCAACGCACCTATTACATCGAACAAATCGTGACCGGCAACAACTTCCAGGCAAACTTGCTGACCATCCGCTGGACTCGAGACTTTTAACACTCAGGAGACTTATGAAATCGTTTTTGGAAAACTCAATGAATGCCACCTTGATGACCCTGGCTTGCATGGTCTTTTTTATGGCCTGCGTTCCACAACTTGCCGCGCAGCAGGGCGCAGATGACCTTTACAACCACAAGTGCGCAATCTGCCACGGGAAAGATGGACTTGGTAACACTGCAAAGGGCAAGAAGGTCCAGGTCAAGGATGTTCACGCCAACATGAAGGACTCGAGAGACGACATGGTCAAGGTCGTGACCGATGGCAAAGGAGACAACATGGACTCCTACAAGGGCGAACTGACGTCAAAGCAGATTCAGGACATCGTCGACTATTACCGTAGCCTCGGTCAAAAATAGAAAAGCCACGGGCATCATGATGATAACTGCTATCCGCGTCGAAGTACTTTTCGTTAGCGTCGCGGTTGTTCTCGCGATTCTACTGGCTACTCGCGCCGAGCTCACGCGAGTCCGTGGCGGAAAAATTTTGGCCTTCATCACTCTTTTCATTTTGCCACTAGTGGCCGTGGGATTGGGCTACTCCGAACATATGGAACGTGCCACCAGCACGGAATTTTGCCTCTCGTGCCACGTAATGCATGATTTTGGCAGGAGCCTTTACGTGGACGATCCCAGTTACATTCCCGCCGCGCATTTCCAGAACAATCTTGTTCCCCGAAATCACGCCTGCTACACCTGCCACACCGATTACACGATGTTTGGCACCTTCCATGCCAAACTCCGCGGACTGCGCCACATCTATGTTCAGTACATCGGCACGGTCCCAAAACCCGCCGACATCAGGCTATATACCGCATTCAACAACCGCGAATGTCTGCATTGCCACGCCGGAATGCGAGCCTTCGAAGAGGAGCTAAAACACATCAAGACTCCGGACATGATGAGCCGCATCACGTCCAACCAATTGTCTTGTATGTCAGCTCATTGCCACGACACCGTTCACGATGTGGCTACGATAAATAACGCCGCGTTCTGGAAGGGAGGCCAATAGTTTGCGGAACGTGTCCATAGCCCCGCTGATTGAACGCCGCCTTCGCTGGGCGGGTTCCCTAATCGCCCTCGGCCTCATCGTCCAGCTAACCACGTTCATCTGGATTCATCCTCTGGCCTTCATAGCCTTCGCCGTAATCGCATGCCCGCTCATCGGGGCGGGCGTTCTCCTGTTCCTGTATTCCCTCGCCTCGCATCAGCCATCATAGGATGGCAGTCGGGCGAGCGGCCCTCGATAAGGGAGAAGGCCAGACCCAAACAATTGGTGTCGGAGTGGAATGCTCGGGTTAACCTATGACATACCATGTTGTGGCTTTGACGATGGCGCAAGTTAGGCAGGGCGGACTCGGATTCCAGCGGGAGCTGAGCGCTGTGCTGCGCGAATCGAAGGGGATAAAAGTATATTCGGCGAGTCCGTTTGATTTGGATGAGCGGCGGCGGGTGAAGGACCGGTTTGGAGGAGACGTCGTCTATTTCTTCAATGAGGCGGCGCGTCAGGAGTGCATGCGTCTTGGGCTGCAGGTGGAATTCATTGCGGAAGTGGGCGATGAGGAACTGCCTCGAAGACGGGCGTTGTTTGTGGGCATACCGGAGTAGGGGCAACCTATAGGAGACCCCTCCTCCCGATCTTCGCAAAGGCGGCGAAGAATGGGCACCCTCGGTTTGGGCACCCTCGTGTATAATGAAAGCCAGCTAAGTTTGATTCACGCAGTTGAAAGCCGGTACCGCCAACCAGCGTCACCACTTCTCACCAGCAGCGATTCTTCTCAGCACAATTCAAAACAGAAATAAGGAAAAAACAAAATGGCAGAACAAGGAACAGTGAAGTGGTTTAACGACGCCAAAGGCTATGGCTTTATCAGCCGTCAAAGCGGCGAAGATGTCTTTGTGCACTTTTCAGCAATTCAGGCGGGCGGCTTCCGCAGCCTGCAAGAGGGACAGACCGTCCAGTTTGACGTGACGAAGGGTCCGAAGGGCTGGCAAGCAGAGAACGTTCAAGCAGTCTAGTTTCAGGAAATCAGGAACTGACAAATTGTGCCCGGGGTCCGAAAAGGACTTCGGGCATTTTTGCGTTTAAGGGGTGATCGAGACCATGATTCTCTGATCACCACAGCGGCGCAACTGGTTCTTCTTTGAAGATCGGAGGCGGGCCCCCTTTGTTGGAGAGATGGATGGCCGTCAGAAAAGGTTTCGCTTGCGGATCGTAGGTGACGGTGATGCTTCCCGCTCTCCCGGGGGGTCCGTCGAAGCCGTTGCGTCCACTGGAGCCGTCGCTCCCGCTGTTTCCGCTGGGCGTGCCTGACCCGCCGGAGCCGCCGCGGCCGCCACGTCCGCCGGTCCCGCCAGAACCGCCGGAACCTCCATCGGCTGTGATTGTTAGCAAGCCTCCTTGCGGATCCACGAGGTACAACTTGTTCCTGCCGAGTGCGGCCACGCCCACCTGAAGTAGTGGATTAGCGCCGGATCGGAGTGCTATGCGGACCTGGACGGCGGGGGCGTTTCCGCCGGGTCCGCCGTCTCCGCCATCGGAGCCGTTTGATCCGTTCGAGCCGTCGCCGCCGGCGGAGGGATTATTGGGATCAATAGATCCCATGCTGCCACTGGTACCGTCCAATCCATCAGTGCCGTTGGATCCGCTGGAGCCGGGACGGCCGGAAAAAGTTGCGGTGAAGGGATGGTCGTAGCGCACGGGAATGTCGAGTTCGGCGTGGATATTGGGATGGCTGGGCACGGAGATGGTGACGTGCGGGTCCTTGCCGTCGCTAACGCGCGGATCGTGGGCGAGAGAGACAATGCCTTTTTGGTTGACGGTTACAACGCTGGCAGTCACGGCGAGATCTTTCCATAGAACTTTTCCGTGTCCGGCGCCTTCGGTTGCTAATATCTTGCCGTTGGGCTGGGTGACTGTGACGATCAGCGGCAGCTTTTCTCCGGGGGCGATTCCGGGGCTCGGCACGCTGGCTTTCATGGAGGTGACAGGGATTTTGGCGAGATAGACTTTCATCCCCATGCGGACCTTCAAAGAGGTGCAACCAGTCAGCGCGAGGAGAAGGAAGGTCAATGCGGCACAGGCTGCGAAGTTTTTCGGGCGCATTTTAGTCACTACCTTTCGTCGAAGGTGCGAGCGGCGGCTGCCCGGATTGCGGGACTGCATTCGGGTCCTGCGGCTGATCCAGAGGTAGCGGGTGGCGCAAGACTAGCTTGATGGGCGAGCCTTCATCGAGAAAGAAATTATGGGAGCGGGCTAAGAGAGTAAGCGACACTACGCCGCCGATTGCGAGACCAACCATGCTGCCGATGGCCATGCTTTTCAATTTACTGCCTGGGATGGTAAGACTTTGCGAGGGGCCACCGAAACACCCTGGAGTAGGGACGCCGCAGTCGGGGGGAAGGCTCGCTGTGATGCTGGTGGATGGCGCACCGGCTATTGCGTGTCCGATCAGAGCGCCAAGGCCCATGCCAGCAGCGGGCGTGGCAAACATGCCGATCATCTTCCCTTTGCCGGGATCGGCGACGGCGTAGCCATCATCGGTTTCGAGGTCTACTGGACCGGAGAGTTGCGCGACATATCCGTTGGGGAAAATCACTGACAGGGATGACAAGTGCAGTTCGCCGCGACGGCCTTTGCGCGCGAGCGTATCCACTTTGCCCTGAACGAATGTTCCCGGAGGGATAACGACTTGATTGCCGACGGTTACCGGAGAAGTAGTTTCGGCGTTGATTTCATCTCCGCGGCGAACCGACCTGCTGAGAATAGAGTCGGTGAGCACCAGAGCAATTCTGGTGCCCGCGGGAACAACTAGATTGAATGCCGTTGAAGGCGCGGTGGGTGGCTGTGGAGAATTAGGAAGCTGTGCGGTTGATGGTTGCTGGGCGAAGCTGGATAACGATAACAGCACGACCATGGTTGTCGCGGTAACTTTCTGGGTCTTGGTGCTGGCGAAAGACAGAAGGGTTGAAGGGGCTGAAAACTCGCGGAGACGAAACAAGCGAAGACGACCATTGTTTGAGTCCATGATGCATCTCTTTTCTTTCTCTCTCTATTGACGGCTGTCGCGACCCCAGTGGCGCTGGGAAGGGAAGCCATCAGCTCTCTGGCAAGTGAAACACTCGTTGGATAAGAAGTCGTGTAGAGATTCGTGAAGAATCGAAAAGAATGGAGAGGGTTTGTAAAGGGGCGTCAGAGGGCGTCGGCGTCTGTTCTGCATTTTCGTGCAAGAACTGGGTCGGTTCTACCCAATTTCGGGTTGTAAGCGTGGTGTTTATTCCGCGTTTGCAAAAAGCTGTCGAGCTTTGCTCGACTGGACAGACGAGGACGTCTGCCCCTACGTGTTTTTGGGGACTACGGGTTTCCGGCGGCGTTGAGGACGATATTTAGCGGGGCGATCTGGTCTGGTTTGACGTAGCGATTGACCAGGAAGCGTTTGCCGTCTTTGGCGACGTCGTAGGTGAAAACGTCGGTGGAAGAGATTGGGGCGCGAGCGTGAATCTGGAATAGGGGCGTGGGCGTGCCGGTGGAGAATGTAGCTCCGATGTTTACGGGCACGGCTGCGAGCACGCCGGTTGATCCGATATAGAAGATTTCTTTGCCATCGCCGCGCCAACGCGGTTCGGTGCCGCCTCCGCTCGAAACCTGCCATTTGCCCGCTGCGCCGGGGAAAGTTGTGACATAGATTTCCCAATTGCCGGATTCGTCGGAGGCGTAGGCCACCCATTTTCCATCGGGCGAAATTTGCCCATTGGTCTGATTTCCGGTGCCTGACTGGAAAGGCGCTGGAGTTCCTCCGACGGCCGGTACCAATGCGAGGTGACTTCCGGATGGACTCTGATACTCGCAAAGAATTTGCTGGCCATTTTCGGACCACGAATTCGGGATAATATCGTCCTCACCCCTAACGTTGAAAATTAGTTTCTCCGCCTCAAGCCCCGAAGCCCGCTTCAGTTCGAGCCCTTGTCCCAGAACATTGCCGGCCTTGCGGTAAGCCAGCAGATTTCCGTCCCGCGACCACACGCCGGCAACTTCTTCAGCAGGATCAAAGGTGAAGCGCGAGCTACCCGTTCCGTTTGCGCTCTCAATCCAAATGTCAACGTTATTAGCCTTTTGATCGGTGATGTCCAGCGCGACTCGGCTGCCGTCAGGCGAAATCGTAGGATTCGCCATGACCGTTGGCTGGCCAATCGTGCCCAAAGTCTTGCCGGCGCGATCCATCCACGTCAGTTGCGATAGAACTGCGCCAGCGCTGGTGTTGTAGATCAGGGTCCCGTTTGCCGCCACGGTTAGCGCAGCCCAATAAGTGGAGGGCTGAAACCCGATCGTATTCGCAATCACGTTTGTACCGCCAGAGATGACCGCCTTGCTTTCATCAAATACAACACTTACCAGTTGCCGCTGATCATTGGCATAAAACAAATGCTTGGAATCCAAGCCAAAACTTGAGCGCGCTAGAGTGACCAGCTTTCGTTCTTTGCCATCGAGGGAACTGGCATAGATGCCGCTGGAGCGGTCGTCCCTGAGGTTTCCGAAATTGCCCGCCCAAAATAAGAAATGGTTGCCGTCAGGCAAAAACATCGGCCAGCGATGGGAATCATCGCCGGGAAGGTATACATGTTCTGTGACTGGTTGTGCTCCGGTGCCATCGGGGTTGACGCGCCAGATTGAGCTCCCGGAATCGGGAGCATAGATAATCACATTACGGCTCCCCCAATCACCGCCCCGAGGCGATGATTCCACATTCACGAGCACTTGCGGCGTCCCACCTGCGGACGGGATTTTTTCGAGTTTTCCGTTTGCGAAGAACGCGATGTAAGCGCCATCCGGCGACCAAAATGGAAAGCTTGCGCCTTCGGTGCCATCCAGAGGAGCCGCGGTGGGCGAGCCGACGCGCTGCACATACAAGATTGGTCTGCCTGAATTTTCGTCGGGAGAAACGAAAGCCAACATCGAACCGCCGCGCGACAAAGCCATGTGACTGACTTCGCCAGGGACCGGGATCGCGAACTGCATGCGGGCTTGGGGCGCAGGACGCTTCGCTAGAAACCAAGTCACTCCGGCGACAGCTATTAAGGCTAATGCTGCGCCAGCCAGAAGGAGCCACGGAAGGCGGCGCGGCGCTTCGGCGGGGCGGAGAACTCCGCTGCTGTGCGTGTCGCTGAACGAGCCGAGCGCGAAGGAAAGGTCTTTCGCGGATTGGAAACGCTGCTCTGGGTTTTTTTCGAGGCAGCGGCGGATGATGCGATCCAAAGGCGGGGAGATCGGATGAGCTGAATCGGTAGTCTCGGGCGGATCTTCTTTTAAGACCGCAGTCATGGTTTCGGCGGGAGTGTCGCGAAGGAAGGCTCGTTTTCCAGACAGCATCTCGAAGAGCACGGCGCCAAAAGCGAAGATGTCCGTGCGCGGATCAACCGCCTGGCCGCGCACTTGTTCCGGCGCCATGTAACTTGCGGTGCCCATGACCGTGCCTACGGCGGTGGGCGAACTGGTGAGCGTCATGCCGTCGGTGCCGGGACGGCGATCTGATTTCTCCGTCAGCTTTGCCAATCCGAAGTCGAGAATTTTTACCCGGCCGTCTTTAGTGACGAACAGGTTCTCGGGCTTCAGGTCGCGGTGCACGATTCCTTTTTCGTGCGCTGCCGCTAATCCGTGGGCGATCTGCACTCCGTAGTCAATTGTTTTGCGTTGTGGGAGGGATCCCTCGTTGAGTATGCCCCGGAGACTTCCGCCTTCGAGGAGTTCTGAAACGAGAAAAGGAGTGCCGTTATGCTCGCCCACATCGTGGATGGCGAGAATGTTGGGATGGTTGAGAGCGGCGACGGCACGGGACTCCTGCTCGAAACGATGGAGCCGGTCATTATCTTTGTTGTCGTCGCGGGCGAAAGATTCCGGGAGAATTTTGAGAGCGACGTCGCGCCCCAGGCGGGTGTCGCATGCGCGGTAAACTTCGCCCATGCCACCAGCGCCGATAGGGGCGAGGATTTCGTAGGGACCGATTTTGGTTCCGTTGGTAAGAGACATGGAAGAGGTCATTATAAGATAGGTGCGAATATTGAGTGCGATTGAGCGACGCCGCGCGGGGAGTGAAAATCGTTTGTTCCGACTTAGAGAGCCGCTGGAGCGCGAAGCCGAGGATTTCATTTCCAGGCAGCAGAGTTCAGTTTTCTCGTACCCTGAAGTCGGCGCAACGGCTGGTGAAGTGCCGAGTCAATATAATTTGGATCACAATCGAATCTCGCTAGGACAAGGTACGGCTATATGGAATCGGGCGGTTGTGGCCATTCGTCAATGGCAAATGTTTAATATGCCCTGGGTCAGAATTTATCCGGCGGTTATCCCGATACAAGCCGGTATGGACGTTGTAGTCTCAGTAAAACATTTCTGGTTTTATTCGCTGAACGCATGCCGGATTGTTTATATCGTCAATGAGGACGGCCCCACGAAGCGATTTGGCTTCGCGTACGGCACGTTAGAAGAGCACGCAGAGAGTGGAGAAGAACGATTCACGGTCGAATGGAATTCAGCGGACGATAGCGTGTGGTACGACATTCTAGCCTTTTCCCGTCCACGCAAGATATTGGCAAAACTTGGGTATCCCGTGTCGCGAATACTTCAAAATAGGTTCGCTACGGAGTCAAAGGTTGCAATGCTGGCGGCCGTAGGAAGAGGGTGACACCTGGAAACATCTTTTGGTCCAAATCCCAAGTCCCTCCATTCGAGCTAAACGTGTGAAACGATCAACAAGCCGCCGACGATTGCGATTGCGTCTTCAGCCAGGGCCACAACGAGGTCTGGGAGATGTGCGTGTGACACCAGAGCTTTGCGAATGTTGTAACCCCCATATGTCCCCGTCAAGGCACCTGCGATGCCGAAGATTGCAGCAGCTACCAAGTTTCCCCCAACGCTTACCGCCAGCGCTGTAGCGCACAAACCGCCCAGGACAATGCGCGGGATCAGGCCCAATGGAACGGTGCGGGCGGGTGTTCCCGGCAGCTTATCCGCTAGTAGTTCGCCGAGGGCCAGCAGCGTAATAATAATCAGCGTCGCCGGAGCGTTGATGAAGGCCAGTTTCGTTCCCGCAAAATTTAGCCAGCCAAAATGAGCGCCCCAGCATACTACTGCGGGCCCCGTCATCGAGCGCAGCCCAGTGACGCAGCCGAGAAGGAAGCTTAGAAGTAGCACTGTCATTGGGGCCGCAGGACTTCGTAACGGGTGATGGTGTAGCCCAGAGCCGCTCCCAGAAATACGTCCGAGGGGAAATGAGCGCTGGTGGTTACGCGAGAAAAGCTGACAACAGTTGCGAAACCGTACACCGCCCACGGCACCCAGCGATGGGTGCGATAGCGCGTGGCGACCACTGTGGCTACGGAAAAAACTCCGGCGGCGTGTCCGGAGGGGAAGCTGCTGCCCTTAAAAGGCGATTTGCCACCAGCAAAAAACGTGTCGTTGAAAGACGCTCCCGGCGGGACATCAGAAGGACGTTCTCTGCGAGTGACCGCTTTGACCGCAAGGTCCACTACGGCGCTGTCGGCATAAGCCTCTCCCGCGAGTATCGCCGTGCTGACCTGATAGGGATCATGGCGGATGTAGCCTGCGACCATAAGCGAAGCTGGCAAGGCGATGACTTCCCCGGTAGTGATGGGCGCGTCGAAGGTGTCATTTATATCGTCGAACCTGCCGGAATGATCGCGGAAATATGGCATCACGTGGGGATCGGCGAAAACGATTGCCGCTGTTCCTCCGGCGATGGCTAGAGTGGGAATCCAATGGCGTCCGTGGGCGAGTTGCGCGGGAAATAGCAGCCAAATGCCTTTTTGGTCATGGAGAAAGTCTCCTGGCAAAGTCCGCCAGGTAACCTCTCGATTTTCAGCCGCGTGCGACGGGCTGTCGGGGAGATTGTTGTTGTTGTCTTGAGCGCATGCCGACTGCAACGGGCTGGAGATAGCAATCGCACAGGCGACGAATAAAGATAGCTTTTTGATCGGGATCATCGAGTTTGTTTGATGCGGTTTTCTGATCTTAGGGAGATGGTTTTAAGGCTAGTCAAAGTCCCCACCCTCTCGCAAAGGGCGCGAGAAGGGCTGGCACCCGGTTGGTGGTAATGTGGGCACCTTGACGGGCGGGGACGCACGTCGCTCCATCGCTGGTCTAGACTCTAACAATGGAGTACCGCGACCGTCAGAAAAAGCTGCGAGGTCTGCTCAACGAGAACCGGCTTGATGCGTTGCTGGTCACGCATCTTCCCAATGTGCGGTATCTTTGCGGGTTTACGGGAAGCTCTGGCGCTCTTATTCTTACGGAAGATCGAAGCGTCTTCTTTAGCGACGGACGTTATATCGCGCAAGCGAAAGAGGAGGTTCACAACGCTCGCGTCGTGATCGGACGGAAGGCTGCTTTATTGTCGGCAGCCGAATGGCTAGTGGCTCATCGCGCGAGCTTGCGATCTTCGCGAAAGCCTGGCTTAACTGTTGGAATTGAAGGCGAACATTTGACGGTTTCCGCGCGTTCCAAGCTTGCGAAGGTATTAGGACCAAGGATCAGGTTGAAGGAAGCGCCTCCGCTGATAGAACAGGCTCGCTCGGTGAAGGATACTCAAGAGATAAGACTCGTTCGAGCGGCGGTGCGAATGGGAGCCGACTTATTCCCTGCGTTGCTCAAGAACATCCGGCCGGGGATCGAAGAAAATGAAGTGGCGGCGGAGTTGGAGTACGCAGCGCGGCGGGCTGGCGCCGAGCAGATGTCGTTTCCGACAATAATCGCTTCGGGGAAGCGGTCGGCATCGCCGCATGGGGTTGCGTCGCAGGCGAAGATCTCCGCCAACGGCTTCGTCGTCTGCGACTTCGGTGTTATACTCGCGGGCTACTGTTCGGACATGACTCGCACGGTTCATGTTGGCAAGCCGAGCAGGGAAGCCAGGATTGCGTATGAAGCGGTTCGCGAAGCGCAGGAAGCGGCTGTAGAAGTGGTTAGGGCTGGCGCCAGCGTTAGCGCGGTAGATGGAGCCGCTCGCAAGTTGCTGAATAAACATGGTTTAGGAAAAAACTTCACTCACTCGACCGGGCATGGGGTCGGCCTGGAAATACACGAGGCACCGCGGATCGCTGCGGGGCAGACCGACACTTTGCAAGCAGGAATGGTCATCACGATTGAGCCGGGTGTTTATATTCCCCAGAAATTCGGGGTGCGCATCGAAGACATGGTTCTCGTCACCGAAACCGGGTGCGAAGTCCTGACGCCCACAACCAAGGAACTAATAACGCTTTGACCCATTGTTGGCGTGGGATTAATTTGAAAGAGGCGGCGACGCCTCGCTAAGAGCGCTGAGAAGAAATCCCACCTTAATCCATGAACCAAAAAGAAATAAAAGAACTCATCGAATTCCTGATTGAAAAGGATATTGCTGAGTTTGAACTAGAGCGCGGCGATGTAAAGGTGCGCATCAAGCGTGCCAGCGAACCGGTGCAGACACATCCCGGCGCCTCTTATTTTAACGTGCATCCAGCACCATCGGCGGCGTCCGATGTCTCCGCTTCCCCACCTGCGGCGCCACCGGTTGTTCCGAAGGAACCTGAACCTGTCCCCGAGGAGCCGCTGCACATGGTGAAGTCGCCCATCGTGGGGACCTTTTATGAGTCACCGTCGCCCGGTTCGCCTCCATTCGTGAAAAATGGGGACATCGTGGAAGTTGGCCAGCTTTTGTGCATTGTGGAAGCCATGAAGCTGATGAATGAGATTGAATCGGACGTGGCGGGAGAAGTGGTGAAGAAGTTAATCGCCAATGGGCAGCCGATTGAATATGGGCAGGAGCTGTTTGCGATAAGGCCGCGGAAGTAGAAAACTATCAATATCGCAGGGCGCGGGATCTTTATGCCTTCGATAAAGAGTGGTTACGGCGGGAATAGGTAGGTCCGACTTTCGGGCTGGTTGCTGGCAGAAAACGCATTATCGCAGCGATGAAGCGCTGCGCCACCCCAAATCAAAACGCGCCATCCTGAGGAATGTTTAACAAAATACTTATTGCGAATCGTGGAGAGATTGCGCTGCGGGTGATTTGCGCGTGCAAGGAATTGGGCATCCGCACGGTTGCGATTTATAGCGAGGCCGACCGCAATTCGCTGCACGTGCGGTTTGCAGATGAAGCGATCTGCATTGGTCCTCCGCAATTGGCGTTGAGTTATTTGAATATTCCTGCGGTGATCAGCGCTGCGGAAATTGCTAATGTGGACGCCATCCATCCTGGGTATGGATTGTTGGCTGAGAATGCCAACTTCGCGGAAGTCACTGAAACCTGCAACATAAAATTTATCGGGCCGCCTCCGGAAATCACGCGGCTGATGGGAGAAAAGGAAAAAGCGCGGGCAATCATGAAGAAAGTTGGCGTGCCGATTCTGCCAGGGTCGGAGGGAATTCTCGCAAGCGACGGTGAGGCGTTGGAATGGGCTCGGCAGATCGGGTTTCCCATCATCATTAAAGCTTCGGCGGGAGGCGGCGGACGCGGCATGAGGATTGTGCGTGGCGAGGCAGAGCTCCCGGCCCTCTTCAAGGCGGCGCAATCGGAGGCTTCGGCAGCGTTCGGCAACGGGGATCTCTACATGGAGAAATTTATCGAGCGTCCACGGCATATCGAGTTCCAAATTCTGGCGGACGAATATCGCAACGTGGTGAGTCTGGGCGAGCGCGAATGCAGCATTCAGCGCCGGCATCAGAAATTGCTGGAAGAGTCACCGTCAACGCAGGTCAGCCCGGAATTGCGGAATGAGATTGGGCAGATGTTGTCCAGAACGCTGTCTGAGATTGGGTATGTGAATGCGGGAACCATTGAATTTTTGATGGATGAAGACCGGAAACTTTATTTCATCGAGATGAATACGCGGATTCAGGTGGAGCATCCGGTTACGGAGATGGTGACCGATGTTGATTTGGTGAAGAGCCAAATTCGCGTGGCCGCTGGGGAACGTCTCGATGCGATATTGCAAGGACCGATCGTGCACCGCGGACATGCTATTGAATGCCGGATTAATGCTGAGCATCCAGAGAAATTCACGCCGTCGGCGGGGAAGATTACGGCATTTAATCCTCCGGGAGGGACTGGGGTGCGTGTGGATACGGCTGCCTACGCCGAAGGCACGATTCCTCCTTATTATGACTCGCTGATTGCGAAGCTGATTGTGCGCGGGAAAGATCGCGTGGAGGCAGTTTCCCGCATGTCGCGCGCTTTGGAGATGTTCATCGTCGAAGGAATTTTTACGACGATTCCATTGCACCGGAGGATTCTGGCGGACCCGGATTTTCGGGCGGGGAATGTGGATACTACGTTCATCGAGAGATTTCTGGCGAAGGGTGGGATTAGGAAGCCGGCCTGAGGGTTCTGCTCATCGTTCACGCCGCCTCGGGGCTTCTAGCTTCTGGCTAACAGTTATAGGCTCGAGCATTCATCAGATTGAGTGCTCTTGCCGAGTGTTTCCCTATGCTTTGGAACGTTATCGGCGCTATCGTCCTAGTCGCGATTATGTTCGTCATTTTCGCAGTGATCCCTTTTGTTCACATATGGCGATTCCCACGCGAGGAGCGCGAGGCCGAGCAGATGCGCATGGAAGACCAGTGGATGGGCGTTCTCTTCCGGTTGTTCAAATCTAAGAAATGGTGGCCTCTATAGCTCATAGCCGATTGCCCTCTAGGAGGGCGACGCGATCCGGCCTATAGGGGTTTGATATGTTTCCGAATCCAGTCGAGAATTTTCGAAAAGCGGAATTCCTGGCGGTCCATTGAGCCGTAGATGAACTTGTATCCCGCCACAGCATCTACTTTGATGTAGAAGCCGTTGCGGCGCAGGAAGACGTCGGCGGCGGTGAAAGCGATGCGCTTATTGCCATCGAGGAAGCCGTGGTTGTTGCCGAGCGACTCCATCAGCGCGGCTGCTTCTTCTTCGATGGAAGTGTAGTATCCGATTTGCGGACGGAAGACTGCTGCCTCAACTGCGCCCTTGTCGCGGACACCGTGCGCGCCGCCGAAGAGTTCGATCAAGCGGTGATGCATCCGGTAGACTTCCGCTACCGTGAGATAATCCGACATTTATTTGGCGAGACGCTCTAACAGGTCGCGGTTGCGGGTTACTGACTGCTCGAAGGCGTCCATCACCTCGGGCCGGACCAAGTGCTGGGACGGAACCACATTGTGCAAATAGAACTTGAGCGCCTGCTCGAGAACATGCCGCTTGGTTTGTCCGTTCTGCTCGGCGACCGAGACGAACTCAGCGTAGAGCTGGGCGTCAATCTCGGGAGTAAATTTTTTGGTGGTTGGTGTCGGCACAGTTCTGTATTTTAAAGTGCATATCTTGTTAAATCAAGATTAATCTTGATATCATCAAACGCTTGGCATTTAAGTGGCGCCGACTTGGATTCAAAGTGAATCCCGGAAAATACATAGGTCCTTCGCTTCGCTCAGGGTGACAATGTATGGGTTTTTAATCATGACACTCCCCCGGCTTTACGCCGTCTTGGACTCTAGCCTCTTCCCGAATGCGAATGCTTTGATGACTGCGGCTAAGGAACTTGCCGCTGGCGGAGTCTCTCTTTTGCAATATCGCAATAAATCCGGAAACGCGAGGCAGATGCTTGATCAGGCGCGGGAGTTGAGAAGCCTGATTGGACATTCCGTAAAACTCGTTATGAATGACCGCGCTGATTTGTGTCTTGCGGCTGGGTTTGATGGAGTGCATTTGGGACAAGACGATTTGTCGCCCGCAGACGCTCGAAAGATTATCGGCAACGGCTTGTGGGTCGGAGTATCCACGCACAATTCCAAGCAGGTCATTGCCGCTGACCAAACCTCGGCCGATTACATTGCAATCGGGCCGGTGTTTGCGACATCGAGTAAAGCAAATCCTGATCCTGTGATTGGTGTTGACGGAGTGCGTGCGGCGAGGCTTCTTACTCGGAAACCTCTGGTGGCCATTGGAGGCATTACCCGTGCGAACTGCCGTGGAGTCGTGGATGCGGGGGCGGACTCGGTGGCGGTGATATCAGCCTTGATATGGGATCCGCGGAAATCAGTTGAGGAATTTCTGCGTGCGTTGGGTTAGAGTCATGGCGCATGGTAATGCGGAAGGGCGCTTTGTTTAGATATTCTTGAGGTCATCTCCTTCGCGGTTGGGAGCTGATAACGCACGAATGGCGGCTTGAACGGGTTGGGGGAAAATCCCCACCCTGTCTCTCCAAAACCCGGAGAGACAAAAGATGGGGCACCCTCGAGAGATGTTGCAAGCAGTTCAACGAGCGTAGGTAATTGATGGATCCTACAGTTCAGAATCAAGATAAAGAACTGGTAAAAGGCCTGGGCCTAACCAGCGCCACGATGCTGGTCATGGGGTCCATGATCGGCTCGGGAATTTTTATTGTGGCAGCTGATATTTCCCGGGAAGTGGATTCTCCCGCACTGCTGATAGCCGCGTGGTTGGTGACGGGCATTATGACGATTATCGCCGCGCTGAGTTATGGCGAATTGGCCGCGATGATGCCGCGAGCGGGCGGGCAATATGTTTATCTCCGCGAATCGCTGGGGCCGCTTTGGGGATTCCTTTACGGCTGGACATTGTTTCTAGTGATCCAAACCGGAACCATTGCGGCTGTGGGCGTGGCATTTGGCAAGTTTCTTGGAGTATTCTTTCCTGCAATCTCGTCTACGAACTGGATTTTGCATTTCTGGAAAGTGCCTCCCATCCATATTGGCCCAATGGTTTTGGGGAACATGGATATTGGGCTCAATACGCAAAACCTGATAGCGATTTTGATGGTGGTTGCGCTTTCGGTGATAAATATTTTTGGCGTCAAGACCGGGGCGCTTATTCAGAACGTTTTTACGTTCGCCAAGATTGCGGCGCTGTTGGGGCTGGTGTTTCTTGGAATATTTGTCGGACGGAACGCCCAAGCGTTGGCCGCAAATTTTCATGGGAACTTCTGGCGCAATGCGGGATTAGGCGTGCAGCACGCGGTGCAGGTCGGAGTGGGCGGACCGACTGTAATGGTTGGCACAGTGACCATTCTTGCGGTGGCCCTGGTGGGATCACTGTTTTCCTCGGACGCCTGGAACAACGTTACATTCACGGCCGGCGAAGTGAAGAATCCCAGCCGGAACCTGCCACTGTCGCTGGCGCTCGGCACGGCGGGGGTGTGTGCCCTCTACATCGCTTGCAATTTTGTTTATCTGAGTGTGCTGCCGCTGGAGGGTGTTCGCAGCGGCGCCACGATCCTTGCGCGTGGTATCCAATACGCGACGGAAGACCGGGTTGCCACCGCGGTCTTAACCCAAATGTTCGGCAGTGCCGGCGGATTGCTGATGGCGGCGGCGATTATGCTCTCTACTTTCGGTTGCAACAACGGGCTGATTCTGGCGGGCGCGCGGGTTTATTACGCGATGGCAAAAGACGGCCTGTTCTTTCGCAGCGTGGCCAAACTGAATCCCACTTATAAGACCCCGGCGGTTTCTCTGATGGTCCAGATGGTTTGGACATGCGTGCTGTGCCTCTCCGGTAGCTACGGGCAGCTTCTCGATTACATTATTTTTGCGGCGCTGGTGTTTTATATTCTGACGATTGCGGGGCTGTTCGTGCTGCGCCGGACGCGTCCGAATGCCGAGAGACCTTATCGCGCGATTGGATACCCGGTGCTGCCTGCGATTTATATTTTGATGGCATTATTCATTGATGCCGTACTATTGCGCTACAAGCCGCAGTACACTTGGCCGGGTTTGATTATTGTGCTGTTGGGAATTCCGGTGTACTTCGCGTGGAAAGTGAAGGCTTTCCCGGAAAAGGTGACGAATGAGTCTTAGGCTATTCGCGAGGAAAGACTTGCCCGCGCTCATGCGCGAGGCGGAGGACGAACCGGGCGTGACGAGCCTGCGCCGGGCCTTGGGACCGCTGAATCTGCTCACGCTGGGCATCGGGGCGATCATTGGCGCCGGCATTTTCGTAATCACAGGCCAGGCGGCGGCGCAGTTTGCCGGTCCGGCGATCGTGATTTCGTTCGTGCTGGCCGGCACAGCCTGCGGATTTGCGGGCCTTTGCTATGCCGAGTTCGCTTCCATGATTCCCATCGCGGGCAGCGCCTACACGTATTCCTACGCTACGCTCGGTGAGTTGACCGCGTGGATCATCGGTTGGGATTTGATTCTGGAATATGCCTTCGGTGCGGCCACGGTTGCGGTTGGGTGGAGCGGCCATCTGCGGGCCTTTTTTCACGATATCGGCTGGAGTTTGCCCGCGATCCCGACATCGAATTTCACGCTTTTCGGCATGGCGGTACATCTGAAGTATGACTATGTGGGCTTTCTGGTTATTTTGGCGATCACGACGATCCTGGTGATCGGAATCAAAGAGTCTGCGAATTTTACGACTGCAATTGTGATTTTGAAAGTGGCTGTTGTATGCATGTTCATTGCGCTGGCGACGGCGTTCCTATACTCGCACGCGTGGAAGCCAAATTACTGGCATCCATTTATTCCTCCAAATACGGGCGTACGAGGGCAGTTCGGATGGTCGGGTATCTTGCGAGGCGCAGGAGTGGTGTTCTTCGCCTATATTGGTTTCGACGCTGTTTCGACTGCGGCGCAGGAAGCAAAGAACCCGAAGAAGGATATGCCCTTGGGCATTCTGGGTTCGCTCGTCATCTGCACAGTGCTCTACATTTTGGTTTCGGGGTTGCTGACCCGCCTGGTTCCGTACGCGCAACTGAACGTTCCGGACCCCGTGGTAGTTGGTATCCGCACCACGGGACAGCCGTGGGCCACATTTCTGGTGGAGCTTGGCGCTCTCGGCGGGCTGGCCACGGTGATGCTGGTGATGCTGCTCGGCCAATCGCGAGTGTTCTACTCCATGTCGCGGGACGGCCTGCTGTGGCCGTGGGCCAGCAAGATTCATCCGCGCTTCCGCACGCCTTACATTACTTCGATTGTGGTCGGAATCTTCGTCGCGATTTTAGCTACGCTGATTCCCCTGAATATTTTGGACGAGATGACAAGTGTTGGCACGCTGCTTGCGTTTGTGCTGGTCAGCCTGGGCGTCTGGGTGATGCGCCGAACTCATCCGGAGTTGAAGCGCCCCTTCAAGACGCCGCTCGTACCGTTGGTGCCGATTTTGTCCATTCTCTTTTGCAGTGTGTTAATTGTCTCTCTGTCGGGTTGGACGCTTCTACGGCTTGTCGTGTGGCTCATCATTGGCCTGGCCATTTACTTCGGCTACGGACGCAAGCACAGCAAGGTGCAGATCATGAATGCCGCCAAGTCGCCGTTGGTAACCGGAGACTAATCAGTAATGGGGAGTGAACAACGAAAGCTTTAACCACAGAGGAAACGAAGGTACACAAAGGAGACCTGCAAGCCAGAACTTAGGGAAGTTTCATCCTCTGCGGTTAAAGCACTTAAACGCTGCGCAAATAAACAAATGCCCCCGGCGATTTGGGGGCCTTTTTGTTTTAGAGTTGACGAGACACGATTAGGGCGTGAGAGTTTAATCATGAAGATTGTCAGCGCAGCCGAGATGCGGGAGATTGACCGCGTGACCAGCGAGCGCTTTGGCGTTCCGTCGCTTACTTTGATGGAAAACGCGGGCAGCTCTGTAGTGGACTTTGTGTTGGAGAAATATTCGTCGGCGCAATCTTTCGGCGTGATCTGCGGCAAAGGCAACAATGGCGGCGACGGATTTGTTGCGGCGCGGAAGCTGCTGAGTTCCGGCAAGAATGTGCGGGTACTGCTTCTCTGCGAGTCGGCTGAGTTGCGCGGCGATGCGGCAGAAATGTTCGGAAGACTTTCCATCCGTCCCGCTATTGTGCGATCCATCGAAGATTTGAAAACGGAGCAGGCCCGGGCGATATTTGAGTCGGATGTTTTGCTGGATGCAATTCTTGGAACCGGTTTCCGCCCGCCGGTTAGTGAACTGTACGGGGCAGCAATCTCGGCGATGAATGCCTCGGCAGCGTCCATCGTGGCTGTTGACATTCCTTCTGGAGCCGACGCAGATGTGATGGGTAGGCAGATGGGGGCCGTCGCGCGAGCGGACGCAGTTGTGACTTTTACCACTCCGCGCCCCGCGCACATTTTCGGAAATCTCACTAAGGGGCCAACTGTAATTTCGCCGATTGGGTCGCCGGACGAAGCGATTCTCTCTTCACTGAATTTGAATGTAATCACCGCTCGCGAAGTTGCGCCGCTGATTGGGCCTCGTCCTGCGGATTCGAATAAAGGAAATTTCGGGCATGTGCTGGTGATTGGAGGCTCGCTTGGAAAATCGGGCGCGGCGGCGATGGCGGCGTTTTCAGCGCTGCGAATGGGAGCGGGATTGTCCACGGTCGCAACGCCGCGATCCGTTCTGGCGACAGTGGCGGGATTTCATCCCGAACTCATGACAGAGCCGCTTCTCGAAACGGATGCGGGGACGATTTCTCAAAAAGCGCTGGAACAGATTGAGGAATTGGCTAAGAGCAAGACTGTGCTCGCCATCGGTCCCGGAGTTTCGCGAAATTCAGAAACTGCTGAATGTGTGCGCACGGTCGTTAAGACGACAAAAGTTCCGATTGTGCTCGATGCCGATGGGCTGAATGCCTTTGAAGGACGGACCAGCGAATTGAATGGGAACGGACGTTCGCTTGTCATCACGCCGCATCCGGGGGAAATGGCGCGGCTCGCCGGATGCAGCATAGCGGACGTTCAGCGTGACCGCATGAAAATGGCGAGAGCGTTTGCACGAGATCATAATTTGATTGTTGTGTTGAAAGGTCACCGAACATTGATCGCGAAACCGAGCGGCGAGGTATGGGTAAACACGACGGGGAATCCTGGCATGGCCACGGGCGGAACCGGAGACATTCTGACCGGGATGGTTAGCGGAATGATTGCGCAGAATCCGGCGAAGATTTTTGAGGCGGTGATGGCTGTGGTTCATCTTCACGGCTTGGCCGGAGACGTTGCGAGAGAAAGCATGGGCGAGCAATGCATGGTAGCGACGGATTTGATCAAGGCTCTTCCCGAAGCGTTTCGGCGGACGAAAGCTGCGGCGGAGGAGAATACAGTCAGGATCGGCGAATGATTTGCCTTTAGAGTTGCTGAAAAAAACAGATTCCTCGCATTTCGCTTCCGACGGCAGAAAAGATGCCGGGGCTCGGAATGACAAGTTCTACTATTTGGGATACGGGCTAACGGCCAAGGACCAACGGCCAACGACTGGTTTTACGGGTAATAGGGCGTTACCCGAAACCGCTCGAATTTGGACACGCGCTTCCGTAATCTGCCTGGCGCGGTCCCTCCGTGACATAGTTGCTCCTGGTTATGACACACTTCCCCCAGCCTCATGCAGATCGTCGCGCCACGCGGGTCCATGTAGGAAGCACCATCTCAGCTTTGGTCACCCTTGAAGACGGCCACCGCGCAAAATGTAAGCTCCAGACAATCTCGATAACGGGCGGCTTGCTGCGCCTTACCAAAGCCCTGAGCCAGGGTGACTTTGTTGAAGTTGCTTTTCAGACGCAGTCCGGTCCGGTGCAGGGCATGGCGGAGATGTTAAATCCCATGGGCGTGGCTCGCGATGGGATACTGCAACCCTTCCGCTTCATCGCGTTGGGAGATGACGATCATCGCACGCTGCGCATGGTCGTGGACGCAGTTTCGGATCGCAGCTTTATGGGGATTCGGTCCAACCAATTCAATCTCGCCAAGAGCTAGCATTCAGAATTTGACGTTAACTTCCGGCCACAAATAACTCATTGATTTATTCTAAGACGATCGAAGACGCCCGTCTCTCCATTATTAGTGCATATAGAATTGGCAGAATGACGAACATGCAGGACTTCACCACACATTCAGCGGAGGAAACCACTGCGTTGGGGCGAACGCTTGCCGCGAAGATTCTTCCTCCGAAGCTGGTTTTGTTACGCGGAAATTTGGGTGCAGGGAAAACTACTTTGGTGAAGGGTATTGCGGCGGGCTTTGAGGCTGCCTCAGAGGATGAAGTCACCAGCCCTACTTTCACATTGATTCACGAATACAAGGGACCGACGGCTACGCTGTATCACATTGATCTTTACAGAGTGGATACACAGCGAGAACTTGAGACCTTGGGCCTGGACGACCTAATGACAGATAACAGCATTCTGCTAATCGAATGGGGAGAAAAATTTCCGCGGTTCATAAGAGAACGCAACATTGAGATTTCTCTGGAGAGAGTTGAAGAGAACGAACGAATCATCCGAGTGAGTGCATGAGTTTCCCCGACGCTAATTAACTTGTCATTCCGAAGGGGCGTTTGCCCCGAGGAATCTGCTTTCTCCTTGGCGGCGGCTCAGAATCCCATGATGTTGTACCCGCAATCCACATAAATCACCTCGCCGGTAATCCCTGAACTCGCATCCGATGCCAGAAATACTCCGGTTGAGCCCACTTCGCTGACATCCACATTGCGTTGCAGAGGCGCACGTTCGGCGTGGGATTTCATCATTTCCCCCAATCCCGAAATTCCCCGCGCGGCCAGCGTCTTGATGGGACCTGCGGAAATAGCGTTTACCCGAATCTTGCGCCTGCCCAGATCCTGAGCGAGGTAACGCACCGAACATTCGAGCGCGGCTTTGGCGACGCCCATCACGTTGTAATGTGGCACAACTTTCTCAGCACCGTAATAGGTCATAGTGATGATGCTGCCGCCATCTTCCATCAGGGGAGCCGCTGCGCGGGATACTGCGATTAAGGAATAGACGCTGACATCGTGAGCGACGCGAAATCCCTCGCGCGTGGTGTTGACGAAGTCGTTCTTCAGTTCGTCGGCGGGAGCGAAGGCGACGCTGTGCACCAATACGTTCAACTTGCCGTAGCGTTCTTTTAGTTGGGCGAACAGGCTGTCAATTTCAGAATCGTTGGAGACATCGCACATGAACGCCTCGGAGCCGGGCAGAGAGAGGATCAGGTCTTTAGCTTCCTGCTCGAGGCGCTGGTTCTGATACGTGATTGCCAATTTTGCTCCGGCAGCGTGAAGTCCTTGGGCGATGGACCAGGCGATGCTGCGTTTGTTGGCGACTCCGAAAACGACGGCAGTACGGCCTTCTAGACTGGATGTCATGCGGGCTCCTGATGTGAAGAAAGAATAACAGCATGGAGAAAAGTTCAGTTCTCAGTTCTTAGTTTTCACTTTTCAGATTGGGTGTTGCGTTATCATTCGGCCGTTCCTATATTTCCGGCCGGCATAACTCCAGCCATCGGCCAGATTGCGCTAACGAACGCTACGGCGTATACCATCCCGATGATCGAAAAGCCGGCGACGAGATTGTATTGCGCGACTGCGCCAACTAAGAATCCGAGCACAACTTGCAACGCGGTACCGGCAAAATAAAACGTGTTTTGTACGCGTCCCATGAAATGCTTTGGCACCATTTCCATGATGCTGGTGTTCATGGCCACACCGGTGAGTCCGCGGCCCGTTCCCATGATGGCGTAGATGGCTACGGCGACGGCGAGTATTGGAGAAAGCGGGGCAATCGTCATCGCAAGCGCAAGCACTCCCATCGAGATAGCAATTGTTCTTCGCGAGCCTAATGCGGCGATTACTGCAGGCGCATATAGGGCGCTGAAAAACGCGCCGGTTCCCCAGCCTGCGTTCAGCCAGCCGTAGCCGACCGCACCCGCATGGAAGACGTTGTCGCTCAGGGGAGCGGTGACGACGACGCCGGTCATCATCGCGCCCAGAAACAACGCCCAACTGGCCCCGAGAAAAATAAGATTGCGATTTCCACGGAGAAACACGAGGCCCTCGCGCAGTTCGCGGATGAAACGCTGTACCGTGGTTTCCGCCGCGAGAATGTCGGTTAGCAATTCCTGGGGACGGGGTACGACGTGGCGTCCCTTGCGAACGGCAAGGTAACAAAGAAAAGAGACGAGGTAGGTGGAGAAATCAATCAGCAGGACACCGCCCAGTCCGATGCGGTTATAGACGAATCCTACGATGGATCCGGCGATGAGCCAGCCACCCTGAACGCCGGCGAGAAGGAAAGTGTTGGCGTGAACGAAATCTTCGCCGGGGGTCAGCTCCTGGATCAGGGCGGTTATGGTAGGCCAGAACATCCAGAAGCCGGCGGCGACCAAAGTGTTCATCAGATAAACTTCCCAAACTTTTACTTTTCCGGAGAAAGCCAGAAGCGCCACTACGAGGATGATGACGGCGCGCGCTGCGTCGAGCATCATGACGAGCCGGCGGCGGTCTTCGCGATCAATCACTACACCGGTGAAAGGAAGAAGCAGCATTGCGGGTAGGGTCTGTAGGACCGCGAAGGTGCCGAGCGCGACCTCGGAGTGCGTGGCTTGCAGGATGTACCAGGCGACGGCGGCGGAATTCATGCCGCTGCCCAGCATGGAAATCATGTTAGCGGCAAAGATAAAACGCAGCGCCGGTTTTTGAAGGATGGAACGCACAAGCTAATTTAAATGAGGAGGGGGCGTGCTTCCAACTTCGCGTCAGTGTGAAGCCTTGCCGAACGGTAAATGAAGCTGAATTTGGTTTGCTTTCCAAAAGAGATACACGATCAGCAAGATCATCTCCGGCTCGATGGGAGCTTTATAACGCGGAAAAGGTTGGACGAGGTAATACGGCAATGGATAAATAAGTAAAAAACAAGCCGGCAGAAATACGCCAATGCGACGATCGCGGATGGTCAACCACAAGCCCGCGAAGGCAAAAACCGCGCCTAGAAGAAAACCGGTATGACGGGCAATGTCGAGGTCGTAGCCGTTGGACGTGATCGTCAATGAGGGAGGGGCGGCCCAGAAATAGAATATTCTCTCCAACGTGAATCCAATAAATTCGGCGGGGTGCTCGCGTAAGAACTGCCGAAATTGTTGGTGCTTTTCGTCCATGAAACGGAGCTCGCCGAGTCTTTGAAATTCGTGCATGGCCGCAGCGTCGTTGGCGGGATGCTCATTGCGAGTCCACAGGCCAGAGGATTGATCATTGTTGGCCATATGCAATTCCAAGGGCATGTTGTCTCGAACAAAGATAAATTTGTCGAAGACGATGTAGTTGCGGACGATCCAGGGGCTTACGACGGCGATCGCGATCAGGATGCACAGTGCGGCGCCATAAAGCCGCCGGGGATTCGGGCGCAGGCGGTAAAGAATCCACAGCAGGCAAAATGGAAACATGCTAACTACGGCGGTATTGGTCAGCATGATCAAACCCCAGAGGGCGCTGAAAATTGTCCACACGCGGTTGCTTGGCAATTTTTCGCCCATGCGTAACGTCATGAGCAAGGCAGCGCTCAACAGAAATGTCGTGAAGCTGGTTTCCCAGACGACACGGGCGGGCCAATAAATGACGTACGGAAAAAGTGCCCAAGTCCAGGCTGCGGCGCGCGCGATGGTGGCTCCGTAAATGTGTTGCGCGATGCCGTAGAGCGTGAGGCAGGTGAGCGCGGCAAAGATGCTGTTGAAAGTGAGGATTACAAAAGCTGATGCAGAGCTATAAATACCGAACAGTTCGAAAACCCCGGCCAGAATGTAGGGGTACACAGGCGGTTCCCACGCGCTCGGGCCGGTGGGCAGATCGGTGGGCGAACTGAAACCTTGTCCCATCGCTATTGAACGCGCGATGCGGCCCATCTCCCATCCAAACTGAAAGTGATCGCGACGGGGTGTGATGCGGTAAGTGTGAGCCACTATAATTACCGCGAGTCGAAGAAGGAAAGCGATCAGAACGATCGAGAACAAAGTGTGCCGGGCGCGCTGTTGCTGCGAGAATGTGTCGCTTGAGGTTTTAGGAACTCCGGGGAGAGTCTTCTCGCGGCCATCCGCCATTGCGCCAGACTAGCATAAGGATTGGAGTGTTCCGGATTTCGAGGTGCGCCGAGTCATTTCCGCACTAATTCCGAGGACAGCAATTGCGCCTTTAGCGCAAGATTTTGAGCACTCTGCAAGTCACCCGCATCTCCCGCGGATTTGGCTTGCTGCATATAACCACGAATTTGCTTCACCATGTCCTGCTGGCCGGAATTCAGCGGATGTCCTGAAAGTTTTTGAAGATTAGCCTCGGTGGTCGCGAGCAAGCCTGCGGTATTTTGGCGCTCATGGATTGCCTGCTCCGGCGAAGCTGTGGTGGAAAACTGCACAGATGGGTCGGTGGTACTGCCGTTGCGCACAACAACTTTTCCCGGTTTCGAATGTGACTTTCTGCGCGTTTTCTTTTTGCGCACGGGCGGCGTTGCGGCTTTTTTCTTTGTTGGCGATGGTAGCGGCTGTTGGGATCCCGTCTGAGGGGCAGACCCTGGCGAAGCGGAGGACGCGGCAGGTGCGGGACTCTGGGTATTTTCTCCCGCGGTTTGTGAGGTGGTTTGCGAGGTAGCAACTCCTTCGAAGGATTGGGAAGGCAATCCGCTCGCCGCGGTTCCGAGTTGCAAACAAATGGTAAGTATTGTGGCCGACCACATACTCTTGCCGATCTCCCAAAGGATGCGCCGGGGTGTTGTTAAGCTAAGCCGGGTGAGGCTGATGCGATTGCGCAACAGCTTCTTGCAGCGGGTTCGTTGGAGATGAAATCAAAGGCAGCCGAAGGGTGAAAGTCGTTCCCCGTCCTGCGACCGATTCGAACTCCACCGAACCATAGTGCCACTGCATAATCTGATAAGTTTGCGCCAAACCGATGCCGCTCCCACTTTTTTTAGTCGTGAAGTACAGTTCGAACATTTTTTCCTGAACTTCGGGGGGAATGCCCGCGCCTTGATCCCGAATGCCGGTCACCACCATGTCATCTTCTCGCCGTGCGGAGACGGTGAGGATGCCACCTTCAGGCATTGCCTGCATGCCGTTCAAAATTACGTTTAAGACCGCTTGTTTCATGAAATCACTGTCAACCTTAACCATGAGAGGTTCGGAGGTAATTTCGCGGGTTATTTTCACGCCATGTTGTTCGGCGTCTGGCGCTGCCAACACTGTTACATCTTCGAGCAACCGGCGCAGGTCCACTTCTTCGGGATGCAGGTCGCGGGGCCGGGTGAAGTCAACGAGAACTTGTACGACTCGATCCAGCCGATGAATCTCACTGCCGATGATGTCCATGTGGCGACGGGTCTCGGGGTCAATCTGCTTCAATTTGTCTTGCAGCAACTGGAGGTGCAAAACGATCGCGTTGATTGGATTCTTGACTTCATGGGCCACGCCCCGTGTCAGCCTGCCGCTGGCGGACAAGCGGCGGGAGGTTTCAAGCTCGTCCTCAATTCGCCTCGCGGACTCAGAGTCCCGCATGGTGAGAAGTGCGCCGATTTGGGTGCCTCGCTCCTGAATAAAATCCAACGAAACCTGCGCGCGCCTTCCATTGGGAGATTCAATCTCTCTCTGTTCGAAAGGATGGCGGAGCCGGAAAGCATCGAGTACAAGCAATCCAAGCGCCGAGTCCGGGGAGAAAAGTTCTTTGACGGGACGTCCCAGCAATTCCCGTCGTGGCCGTCCGAGGAATCTTTCGACGGATGCGCTGACCAGGACCACGTTGGAATCACGGGTGAAAAGCATCAGGCCATCCTGCAAGTTGGCCATGATCTGATCAACGTTTCCCTTCAAGGCGGAGAAAATTTCTCGTGCATCCCGCATCTGGCGGCCGAGATGCGCGATCTTGAGGGTCACCAAGCCATATTCATCTTGTCTTGCGGGTTCCTCCGCAACTTCATCTGGATTGCCCGCGGACACGCTATCCAGAGTGCGGCTGATCTGCTCCAGGGGGCCTAGCGCCAATCGCGAAAGGGCCGACGCGAATAGTAAGGAAAACAATATTGCGACCGCCCCCAGAATGGTTGCGTGCTGAAGGACGGGGGTCAATTCGTTTCTTAAAAAGATGGTGGAGACTCCGAGGCGCACGCTTCCGAAAGGAACTCCATTCAACAACAACGGGGTTCGAACGTCATATTCCTCAGGCCCGCTGTAGAGCAAGCGAAGCTTTCGCCGGAAACTGGAATCCACAAGCCCGGAAAAATCGGGACGATCCGTGACACGCTTTCCGACCAGATCCGGTCTGGTATGGAGAATGACTTTTCCATTGGCGTCCACGACGGCAGCATCCTGAATTGTGGGCCAATTTTTGACGACGGATTCAAGCAGCGCGTTCAGATCGCGATCCGTGCCGAGGTAATAAGCGATAGCCGCACGCACGGCGGCGGGGTTGTTGGTGTCAACCTTGGTGCTGGTTAGATCTGGAACCGCGTTGTTCGCCACATACGCCAACTGGGAAGTCAAATAGGAAGCAGTCAGGCGTGACGTTGTAATACTCTGCTGCAGCAACTGCGACACGTATAGATACGAGAACGCGGTAACCAACACGGCTACCATAAAAGTAACCGTAAGAATGATTTGAGTTCTTCGACGCATTCTTATTTACGTTGAAAACGCATTGCGCCCTTAACACGGCATGCGTATGCATTCCTAAGATGATGGTGGATAATCGAACCTAAAAAACACTGCGCGTAAAAAAGAGATCAGCTAGGGTTCTACCGTTTCTTCCTTGCTGGCTGCCTCCCCGGTCGCGCTGCCGTATTCCTTTAGCTTGTTATGCAGGGTCTTGAGGCTGATTTCGAGAATCTCGGCAGCCCTGGTTTTGTTGTTGTGGGTTGATTCCAGCGTTTTAAGAATGAGCAGCCTCTCAGCTTCTCCCACCGTTGTGCCAACGCCCAGATGAATTGCATCGGGGTCATGGGTCTGGGGCCGGGTGGTAGTTTGACCGAAGCCTGGCGGGAGATGCTTGGTTTCAATTACAGCGCCGTCGCATACGATCACGGCTCGTTCCAAGGTATTTCGCAACTCGCGAACGTTTCCTGGCCATGAATAATTGCGAAATAAGTTCAATACGGCCTCGCTCACCGCGGCCACTTTTCGCCCATGCTTGTCGTTCACTTCGGCAAGCAGGTTTTGCAGCAGTTCCGGAACATCTTCCTTATGATCCTTCAACGGGGGCATGTGGATGTTGAAAACGTTCAGCCGGTAATAAAGGTCGGTGCGCAATTCGCCCTTGGCGACAGCGTCTTCGGGGACTTTGTTGGTAGCGGCCAGGACGCGGACATCCACGGTAGTCTCCACTTTGCTCCCCAGCCTTCGGAGTTTGCGGTCTTCAAGCACGCGAAGAAGCTTGGCTTGGGTGGCGACAGGCATCTCGCCGATTTCATCCAATAACAGTGTTCCGCCTTCGGCCAGTTCGAAACAGCCGGTGCGGCGCTCGAGCGCTCCCGTGAAAGCGCCTTTCTCATGGCCGAAAATTTCGCTTTCAATAAGGGTCTCAGGAATCGCGGCGCAATTGATGGGCAAGAATGGTTTGCCGCGCCGGGGGCTCAAGTCGTGAATGGTTCGCGCGACCAGCTCTTTTCCGGTTCCGCTGGCCCCGGTGATCAGGACTGAGGCTGTGCTGGGCGCAACCATCTCGATCAAACGGAAAATCTCCTGCATTTTCTTCGACGGTCCTACCAGGCATCCAAGCGACCCGGCATCGCGCAGTTTGCGCCGCGTGACTTCAAGTTCCACGCGTGTGCCCAATAATTCTGAAGCATTCTGAAGGATGGTGCGCAGCCGGTCGGTATCAATCGGCTTCGTAATGTAGTCATAGGCTCCCGTGCGCATTGCCTGCACGGCGGTGTCAATTGTGCCTTGGGCGGTTACGACAATAAAGGCCATGGTGCTACCGCCGGATGAAGCACGTTCGAGTAACTCCAGGCCGCCCATGCGGGGCATTTTCATATCGGTAATAACGATGGAGGGATTCCATTGAGAAATTTGCTCAAGTGCCTCTACACCGTCCAGGGCGGTTTCAACCCGATAGCCCCACGCGGAGACCAGTTCCGCGAGACCGGTTCGCTCATTTTCCTCGTCTTCTACGATCAGTACTTTTAGCTGGCCCATGGGTAGAGAACATTATTGAGGATGGTGCTGTTTGCTGCAACACCCGGCTTGCTTTTTTTGATACAGTTATTGCCCGTATATCAAACTGAGATTTCAAGATTGCCGAAAAAGTTCCGTTATTGGCGAAACGGGGACTACTATTTAGGCAACCCCGAAAGAAGAAGTTGCGTCCGATACCCGACTTTTGCCATCATTAATCTTCTACAAACGAATAATTTGTTAGAAGGGGCCCCTTGAATCGTTTCACCGGAGGAGATACATGTTAGCTCGCAAGATCGCACGCAGTATGGTCGTTGTACTTGCCGTGTTGTTTTTGGTGGTTGTGTCCAGTTCCTGCGCTCTCGCGCAGAATGACGCAACGCCGAAGGCGCAGTTTTTTGTTGGATATCAATGGCTGAACCCGGGGGGGAACGTACCAGCATCCTATCTGCCTCGTGATAGTCAGACTTCAATAAAGCTTGACTCTATGACGTACGGGGCAGGAGCGGCGTTCACTTACAACTTTGCTCCTCACTTCGGCATGGAAGCGGACTTCGGCGGGAATGGGAATGACCAGGCCAGGGAATACACGACGTCGGTTGGTCCCCGAGTGGAGTTCAGAGGTGAGGGAATCAGTGTTTTCATTCACGCGCTGGCGAGTTGGAACCGGCTTGACCCGCCAGGCTTGCCCGCCCATAACGGGATCGGGGCGATTCTCGGTGGTGGAATGGACTTGAACCTTACGCGCAGATTTTCATACCGTCTGTTCGAGGCCGACTATGTTGGCGCCCGTCAGAATTTCGCCAACATTGTGGGATCGGAGTTTCCTGGGTTGCAGCGGACAGCCTTAGCTGGCGTTCGCCTTCGTACTGGTCTTGTGTTCAATTTTGGCTATCCGGAAACAACCGTTCCTTCAGCCACAGTTACGGTACAGCCGACTGAGGTTATGGTTGGTGAGCCGGTAACCGCGACGGCTAATGGAAGCAACTTTGATCCTAAACACACACTGAAGTACGACTGGAACACGACTTGCGGAAAGATCAGCGGCAACGGCACGACGGCTTCCATTGATACGAATGGCGCTCCGGCTGGCGCGTGCACCGTGACGGTTCACATCACCGATCCGAAGAGGAAGAAGAACGGCGACGCGACCGCTACGGCCACATTCAACGTGAAGGAACCGCCGAAAAATCCTCCTACTTCATCTTGCACCGCGACCCCGACCAGCTTGTTAGCTGGCGGCACGGTAAATATTGCGTGCACTTGCACAAGTCCAGATAACGTTCCAGTAAGCATGAGCGGCTGGACAGCCACGGGCGGCAACGTCACTGGAAATGGCAATAACGCCACACTCGATACGACAGGCGCGCCTGCGGGAACCGTTACGGTGAATGCAACCTGCTCGGATCAGCGCGGCCTCAGCACGCCAACCTCAACCCAAGTAACGATTGAAGCTCCGCCGCCACCGCCGCCAGCGGCGCCGGCAGAGGCCAGCAAGTTGAGCCAGTGCGACTTCCCCAATCCTGTCAAACCGTGGCGGGTGGATAACACTTGCAAAGCAATTCTGGACGATGTTGCGCAACGGTTGCAGCATGACCCAGATTCCAAGCTGGTAATCGTCGGCAACGCGGAACCAGGCGAGAAGCGCAGAAATCTCGCAGGGGAACGCGCTGTGAACTCCAAGGCTTATCTCTCGGGTGGCGAAGCCAAGCAGGGAATTGATCCGACACGTGTCGAGGTCAGAACTGGCAGCGGTGGAACCAAAACGGCCGAGTATTGGATCGTGCCGGCAGGCGCCACTTTCTCCGGCGATGGCACCGAGACGGTGAACGAATCGAAGGTCAAGGCTGTCCCGGACCATCCACATGTGGCGGCGAGGAAAGCGAAGAAGGCCGCGCAATAAGATAAAATCAGCCGGCCGGCTGGGTGCGAATACCCAGTCGGCCTTTTTTTCTCGATAACCGAACTTGCCCCATCGTAACTTGATCCGTGCCCATCCGGGTGTCACTCTGTGCCCCAGTAGCGTTATATTGTGTTCAAGGGGAAATCCATCCATGCGGTCTTCATCAACTACGCACCTGCGTTCCTGTAAGTTATTGATTTCATTTGCAGCTATACTTTTGGCCACCACGTCCCTGTGGGGCAGCCAGTGGGCGGTTCTAGGGCCAGACGGGGGCGACGCGCGAAGCTTGAGTTACGATCCGCACAATCCCGACCGAATCTTCCTGGGCAACAGCACCGGTACCCTATTTGTGTCTGAAGACGCCGGCCATAGCTGGGCGCGATTCGCACATCTCGGGGATGGCGACGATTATGTGCTGGATCACGTCGCAATCAGCAGCCAGGATTCAAATACCATGTTTGTCGCAGCGTGGAGCGTGCAAGATCAGCGTGCCGGCGACGTCTTCCGCTCGATGGATGGTGGAAAGACCTGGCGGACTTTGCCTGCCATGCATGGCAAGTCAGTCCGAGCATTCGCAATTTCCGCTTCCGATCCTCAAACATTAGTGGCAGGGGCCTTGGACGGAGTGTTTCGGAGCGTGAATGGCGGCGAAACGTGGCAGAAGATTTCACCCGCGGGTGATGAAATTAAAAACGTCGAATCGTTGGCCATTGACTCCAAGGACCCGAACGTAATTTATGCCGGAACGTGGCATTTGGCGTGGAAGACTCCGAATGGAGGCGCGAACTGGGAACACATCAATAAAGACAAAGGCCTCATAGATGATTCGGACGTTTTCTCGGTGATTGTTGACAAGTCAAATTCGTCAGTCGTTTTCGCGAGCGCTTGCTCCGGCATTTATAAGAGCGAAAACGCAGGGGAACAGTTTCACAAGATCCAGGGCATTCCATTCACCGCTCGCCGCACGCGAGTGCTGAAACAGGATCCCAGCAATCCTGAAATTGTTTACGCTGGAACCACCGAAGGATTGTGGAAGACGACGGACCTCGGAAAAAGCTGGAAGCGGGTGAGCGATCCCGAAGTCGTGGTCAACGACGTAATGATTGATCCGCGCAACTCGGATCGAGTTCTTCTGGCAACGGACCGCGCCGGGGTGCTTGCAAGCAATGATGGGGTGCGAACGCTGGCTGCCTCCAATCACGGCTATGCGCACCGCTACGTGAGTTCAATCGTCGCCGACCAGAACGATTCCAATGCTCTGGTTGTTGGACTGGTGAACGATCGTGAATTGGGCGGAGTTTTCGTGACACGCGACCGGGGAGGAAATTGGATTCAAAAGAGCGCCGGCCTCGGCGGACGAGATGTATTTACCCTGAAACAGGCTTCGGGTGGCGAGTTGGTCGCCGGGACGAATCGCGGCGTCTTTCTATTGCCTGCGAATGGCAGTTTGTGGCATCCCATCAATGCCGTGATCAACGAAAAAACGTCGTTCAGATCGGGGAAAAAGGGATCGAAGAAAACGTCTGTGGCGCAGAAGGCAATCACTCGTTCCGTACTCGATGCGCGGGTGAATGACATTGAAATCTCGCCCCGGCGCTGGATGGCGGCAACATCGGCAGGTCTGTTTACTTCTACGAATCAGGGAAAGAGTTGGAGTGGTGGTCCGGTGATGGGCAATAAAGACCTCGTCTCGGTGAAGAGCAGCGGCAATCTTGTGGTTGCAGCGACTCGCACTTCAGTTCTGTTCTCGACGGATAGCGGCGCGGCATGGAGACTTGGAAGCCTGCCTTCGTACGTGACGGATATCCGCGAACTCGCACTTACTCCGGACCAACAGATCCTGATTGCCTCACGGGAAGGCGCGTTTCGCAGTGCGGATTCAGGCCTCTCCTGGCAGCGCAGCTATAACGGATTGCCCGATGCCAATATCAGCTCGATCACTTACGACGAAATGGGCAACAGGCTGTTGGCAACGAGCACTGCCACGGGCGTGATCTTCGAGAGCGAGGATGGCGGCCGCAACTGGCATCGCGGACCGGATGCTGGATATCCATTGCACAGCGTCGAGGTGGTAAAGGGACGCTTTATCGCCGCGACACCGTTCGATGGAGTCGTGCTGCAACCGATCAACGAAACTCAGAGCGCCTCTACGTTGAACTAATTCGGTATAGGGCCTCTATGTATTTTTTATAGAGGCCCGTCTCATCCCAGCTATCCAGATATAATTTCACACGTCTAACTAAGAATTAGGTGGGCTGCGCTCACCCACCCAGCCGGGGGGGCTGGGTCTACGTGTTTTTCGGCGCGGAGCAGTTTCCAAAAAAGTGTGGAGGGAAAATGGTCTCAGTGTGTACCGGTCGTTTCCTGGTCTCTTTCATAATTATTCTGAGTTTCGCAATTGCCGCACATGGCGCCGACACAAGTCCCGTGGCGACTCGGCAACAGCAGTTCAAGCAATTGCTGGCTGACGAGTGGGAATATGAAATGCGCGAGTCTCCGGAGACGGCCACGCAGATCGGCGACTATCGCTACAATGACCGCTTCAGCGACATCTCTCTCGCCCATGTGCAGCAGCAGGAAGAGGTCGTACAGGATTGGCTATTGCGGTTTGAGTCGGTAAATACCGACGGCTTCTCCGAACAGGAAAAGTTGAGCGAAACGCTCATGGTTCGTGGCCTCAAAGAAGATATTGAAGATTTCAATTTCAAAAATTACGAAATGCCTGTGGACCAGTTCAACGGGTTGCAAATTCAGTTACCACAACTGGTTCAGATTTTTCCTTTTGATACGACGAAACATTATGAAGATTACATTGCACGTCTTCACCGCATACCCCTTTTCATTGACCAGATGATGGAGGTGATGCGGCAGGGTGAGAAAGATAAATTGATGCCGCCGCAGTTTTTGCTGGAGAAAACGGTCGGTCAGTGCAAATCCATCGCTGAACCTGCTGGAGAAGCCAATGCTTTTGGCCAGCCGGCAGCTCATTTTCCTGATGCGGTTCCGGAGGGGGATCGCAAGCGTTTGCATGATGCCATTATCGCGGCCGTTGACCAGGAAGTACGTCCCGCTTACACGAAGCTGGCAAATTTCATTGCGACTGATTACGCTCCGAAGGGCCGCGTTGAACCCGGTCTGTGGGCTTTGCCGGATGGCGATGCCCGTTACCGCTTCGCAATTCGCAAACTGACCACAACTAACATGGCTCCGGAAGAAATCCATGAGCTTGGCCTTCGCGAAGTTGCGAGAATCGAGGCGGAACAGCTTGCCATCGCAAAGAACCTTGGATTCGCCAACCTCAAAGATTTTCGGGCGTCGCTTAAGACGAATCCCAAGCTGATTCCTACATCGCGTGAGCAGATACTCGATACATTCCGGCATTACATTGCGCAAATGGAGCCGGAGCTTCCTAAATTATTTGGTTTGCTGCCGAAGACAAAACTCGAAGTGCGTTCGGTGCAGGAATACCGGGAAAAAGATGCCGCGTTTGCCGAATATAGCCAGGGCACGCCGGACGGCTCCCGGCCTGGAATTGTTTACGTGGATACGGGCGACTACCAACACCGTACGCTTATTTCCGCGGAGTCCACGGCCTACCACGAAGGCGTGCCCGGCCACCACATGCAAATTGCCATCGCGCAGACGCTACCGGACTTGCCTATTTTCCGCCAGCAGGCGTTTTACAGCGCGTACCAGGAGGGCTGGGCCCTCTATGCCGAACAACTCGGCAAAGACATTGGCTTTTACAAAGATCCCTATTCTGATTATGGCCGTTTGTCGGACGAGATGCTGCGTGCCGTCCGTTTAGTAGTGGATACGGGTGTCCATTACAAGCATTGGACGCGGCAGCAAATGGTGGACTACTTCCATGAACACACTTCGGAAGACGAGCCAAACGTTCAATCCGAGACTGACCGCTACATTGCATGGCCTGCGCAAGCCCTGGCTTATAAGCTCGGGCAGTTGGAGATCCTAAAACTACGGGCGCGGGATCAAGCAGAGCTAGGCAGCCGCTATGATATCCGCGCCTTCCACGATGAGATTCTGGATGGAGGTGCCATGCCGCTCGATGTGCTGGACACTCGAGTGACGGCGTGGATAGCGGCGCAGAAGGCGGGAGCGGCAGGACAGAACTAATCAGAAAATTTTGGAGCCGACGACCAGAGTTGAACTGGTGACCTGCCGATTACGAATCGGCTGCTCTACCAACTGAGCTACGTCGGCTTTGTGTTTGACGTCCCTCAGTTTATCAAATCGGACTGGCGAACCCATTGCCGTGATTCTTCCGGCGACGGTGCGCAAACCTTTTGCGCAATTGCGACGGATCACCCCTGGGAATGGAGAACCCAAATGACGCCCTTCGCCGAATACGAACCGCTGACCAACGCCGCGCTTGATCGTCTCGGGCAATTCCTCAAAAGTTGTAAAGGCGGCGGGGCAATGAACGTCGAAGAACTCGACGGATTCTTCGCCGCCCTCATCGCGGGACCGGAAACCGTGATGCCGAGCGAATACTATCCGGAGGTCTTTGGCGGCGAGATGTCGGAAACATGCGAATTC
>Ga0208849_1000321_pt1 | contig 46649 bp, 40 predicted proteins | sample NGESurdeep072012_10_FD_184470 | JGI IMG/M metagenome (GOLD analysis project Ga0208849, IMG submission 184470) | Arctic peat soil microbial communities from Barrow, Alaska - NGEE Surface sample 53-3 deep-072012 (SPAdes) | ecosystem: Environmental > Terrestrial > Soil > Wetlands > Peat ... | reverse complement strand
GCGCCAGTGCAGCGCGATTGCCAGCAGCAGCGCGAGCCCGGCTGACACGTAAAGCGTGCCGGTCGCGACAAAGCCGATCGCGTCGATCAGGCTGCCGGCGGTGAGCAGGCCGAGTGGCAGGCTGTAGATCGCAAGCATGCGCACGCCCATGACCCGGCCGCGGAAATGTTCGCTGGCGGTGCGCATCAGGATGACCGCGATCGTGATCATGGTCAGGCTTTGGGAGAACCCGGCCAGCATCAGGCAGGCGATTGCGGCCGGCACGGTTTGCATGTGCACGAACACCAGAAGCGCTGCATACCAGGTCACCGTCGCGCCGATCATGAGCCGCGCCACCCGGAGGCCGCCGATCAGGCTGAGGGCAACCGAGCCTGCCAGTGAGCCGACCGCGAAGCTTGCCGAGAGATAGCCGAGCCCGGTCTGGTTGGTGCCGTAAATGTCCCGCGCGATATAGGGCAGCAATCCGTTGGAGAACGGATAGGCGGTGAGATTGGCGAGGCATGCGATCCAGACCGCGGCGCGCATCCGTGGTGTGGTCCAGACATAGGCGACACCTGCTCGGAGGTCGCGCATCGGCGAGCGCCGCAGCAGGCCGTCAACCGTTGCATCGGCCGGATGCGGCGTCGACGGCGCCACGACGCAGAGGGTCAGCAGCGTGCCGACAATGTAGAGGCTGAAGATCGCCACATAGGCCGGCCCGATCCCGAGCGAGGCCAATAGCCCCGCGCCGCTCAGCGCGCCGGCGATCCGCGCCGTGTCCATCGTGGTTCGCGACAGGCTGATCGCGCCAACCAATCGATCCGGCGGCATGATGGTGGCAACCAGCGCGCCGCGCACGCCCAGATCCGAAGGTCGAACGAGACCCATGATCGCCACGATGATGAAGACATAAAAGGGGCTCAGATGGCCGCTCAGCGCCAGTGTCATCAGCGTCCCGGCGAGCACCGCATAGGTCGCCCGCATCATCGCCAGCAGGTCGCGGTGACCGATGCGATCGCCGATCACCCCGAAGACCGGGGCAATCAGCGTGCCCGTGTAGTTGAGCGACGCGATCAAGGTCAGCAGCAGCACCGATCCGGTCTCGGCCAGCACATACCAGCCGAGAATAAGCGTCTCCATTTCGAAGGCCCAGGACGTGAGCAGGTCGGCGGGCCACTGGAAGCGGTAATTCCGGATGCCAAAGGGCGCCAGCGCCGAAAGCCGCGCGACCTCGCTCAACGCTCGATGCCGCGGTTCATCGCGTCCCACCCTGCCCGGATTGTTATTCCAGGAGACGGATTTCACCGCTCCCGACATTGTTTTTAGGAGGCGGATTACAGCGTCGATACCGGCGCCTGTCAATCGCGGCAGCGTTCGAAACCAGCGCCACGCCCCGAGCTGACGTGCCGCGCATGCCGTCGACCGGGCACCGCCGAGCCGTATCGATAGATCTGCGCGACGGATCGCTGCGTTGGCAGAAGCATGCGGCCTCCGGATGTTCGCGCCAGCCGCTCTCCTGCGCCCGTGGTAAACCAATCGTTAAAGCCGACGCGACAGGGACGAGCAAGCAGGACGCCGGAAAGCGTCGGCATTCCAGTCACATTGGGCAACAAAGGGCCGCCCTGCCGGGACCAGGTCATGGTGAATTTCCGATATCGATGGCGCACATTTAGCCACCCCGGCTTAACCGTTTCTCCAATGACTGCCCCGCATAGTCCAGCCAACGCAGGCGCTCGAAATGCTTAACATGTCAGGTTCAACCCCAGTGGCATCCTTGGGACGAGTGATCTCGATACGCGGGTCCCTCGCCCGGGTCGGACTGCTGACGACAAGCCGGATGGCCGTTTCGGAAATCAGGGCGACAGTCGGCCGGTTCGTCAGCATCCGTTGCACAAATTCCACCATCGTGGCCATGATCACCGAAGTGTCATGCGAGAATCTGCCGACCTCCGATGTCTATATCGCCAGCGCTTCGGTCGATCTGCTCGGCGAAATCCTCGGCGGGCCGGACCGGCCCAAATTCCAGCGCGGCGTCACCAACTATCCGACCATCGGCGATGCCGTCGAGCTGATCACCAACCAGGAACTGCGCACGGTCTACGCGCCGTCGGGATCCGACCAGATCAATGTCGGCACCCTGCAGCAGGATCCGTCGGTCATTGCCTATGTCGACGTCGAGGAAATGCTGTCCAAGCATTTTGCCGTGCTCGGCTCAACCGGCGTCGGCAAATCGAGCGGCGTGTCGCTGCTGCTGAACGAGATTCTGAAGTCGCGGCCCAATTTGCGGATTTTCCTGCTCGATGTTCACAACGAATACGGCCGCTGTTTCGGCGAGCGCGCGCTCGTTCTCAACCCGCGCAATCTGAAGCTGCCGTTCTGGCTGTTCAATTTCGAGGAGGTGGTCGACGTGCTGTTCGGCGGCCGCCCCGGCGTTGCCGAGGAACTCGATATCCTCGCCGAGGTCATTCCGGTGGCCAAGGGGATCTATACGCAATATCAGAACACCGATCGGCTCGGACTGAAACGCGCCGATCCCAGGACGGTGGGCTATACCGTCGACACGCCCGTCCCCTATCGCCTGGTCGACCTGATTTCGCTGATCGACGAGCGCATGGGCAAGCTCGAGAACCGCTCGTCGCGCATCATCTACCACAAGCTGATCTCGCGCATTGAGACCGTGCGCAACGATCCGCGCTATGCCTTCATGTTCGACAACGCCAATGTCGGCGGCGACACCATGGCGGAAGTCATCAGCCATCTGTTCCGGTTGCCGGCCAACGGCCGGCCGATGACGATCATGCAGCTTGCCGGCTTCCCGGCCGAGGTGGTCGATTCCGTGGTGTCGGTGCTGTGCCGGATGGCGTTCGATTTCGGGCTGTGGAGCGATGGCGTCTCGCCGCTGCTGTTCGTCTGCGAAGAAGCGCACCGCTATGCCTCCGCGGACCGCAACATCGGTTTCGGACCGACGCGCAAGGCGGTCTCGCGCATCGCCAAGGAAGGCCGCAAATACGGCGTCTATCTCGGGCTCGTGACGCAGCGTCCCGCCGAACTCGACGCCACCATCATTTCCCAGTGCAACACCCTGTTCACCATGCGGCTAGCCAACGAGCGCGATCAGTCGCTGCTGCGCTCGGCGGTCTCCGACGCCGCGGCAAACCTGTTGTCGTTCGTCCCTTCGCTCGGCACCCGCGAAGTGCTTGCGTTCGGTGAAGGTGTGGCGCTTCCGACCCGGCTGCGCTTCAAGGAACTGCCGGCGCATCAGTTGCCGCGCAGCGAGGCCACCATTGCGACGGTGCCGTCGGTCGCGGCCGGCCACGACATGCATTTCGTCGGCGCCGTACTCGAACGCTGGCGCGGCGCCACCTCGCACCGCGACGTTCCCAACGACCCCGGCGTCAACGAACGGCCCGCACCGCGCGCGGTGGAAGCGCCGATGCTGCAGCCTTCGATGGGCCTTGATCCCGACCGCTTTTCGCTCTTGAAAAAGCCGCTGCGCTGACGTCCTGGCGGCGCCATCTGCCACCAGCCCGGCTCACGCAGCGATGCCTTGCGGGGGCGCGGCCATCGACTATGCTGCCGGGTGACCGCCTCCCGCAGGCCAACCCGGAATTGCCGCATGACCCAGCCGATTGCAACACGCTTCCCGACGCCGTCCATCGACAGGCTTCCGGAAGACATCCGCGCCCGCATCCTCGCGGTGCAGGAAAAATCCGGTTTCGTTCCGAATGTATTCCTCACGCTGGCCTGGCGTCCGGAAGAATTTCGCGCCTTCTTTGCCTATCACGACGCGCTGATGGACAAGGACAGCGGCCTGACCAAGGCCGAGCGCGAGATGATCGTGGTGGCGACCAGCAGCGCCAATCAATGCCATTATTGCGTGATCGCGCATGGCGCGATCCTGCGCATCCGGGCGAAAAATCCCGAGATCGCCGACCAGATCGCCGTCAACTACCGCAAGGCGGATATCACGCCACGCCAGCGCGCCATGCTCGACTTCGCGATGAAGGTGAGTGTCGAGGCGAACAAGATTGCCGAGCAGGATTTCACCGACATCGCCAGCCACGGCTTCAGCGACGACGACATCTGGGATATCGCCGCGATATCGGCGTTCTTCGCGCTGTCGAATCGGATGGCCAACGTCACCGCCATGCGCCCGAACCACGAATTCTACATGATGGGACGGCTGCCGAAATAGGCCAATCATCACCGCGCGTCGTGGCCTCGTGGTTCGAGACGCCCGCTGCGCGGGCTCCTCACCATGAGGGTCTAACGACCTCATCCTGAGGAGCATCGCAAAGCGATGCGTCTCGAAGGATGCAGCCACGGTGCTGGAAAGCGCTTCAATCGTCCGACGCTGGTCCGCACCAGCCGGGCAAATAAATCGCATCCTTGCTCTTGGCGAACGTCATCGCCTTCTCGATGGCCTTCTCAAAGTCCGCTTCGACGCTTTTGCGGGACATTTTCCTGCGCAGGAAATCGGCCCACAGGAACTCGCTGAAAGGCGTGGTATCCTTGGCGAAGCCGCCAACCCGGCGCAATTCGCCGGCGAGGCTGCGGAACGGATCGTCCTTGAGTTCCGTCACCGTTTTCGGCAGGTCGCGGAAGTGGCGGCGCTCGCCCTTGGCATCGTATGGATAAACCCATCGCTTGTTGTCCATCACGCCCCAGAACGCATCGCGCTCGACCATGGTGAGATCGCCGATCACGGTGACAAGAATATCCTTGATGCCCTCATCGTGCAGCGAACGCGCCAGGTGATGATGGTCGACCACGTAGTAATGCTGGTCCGGCCCCAGCACGACCGGAATCATGTGTTTGCCGAGCAGCTCCGCCTGCTTTTTCCTGGATTTGTGTTCGCGCCAGCGCTTGCGTTTTTCCTTGACCTCCCGCATCCCGACGGTCATCTGGGTCGGGCGCAGCGACAGGATTGGAATCGGCTGAAGGATCGGCTCGCGCGTATTCGCCATGACGTGAATCCTCGGGTTCTGACCGGCAAAAATCTGGCTTGAAACGCAATGATTATGCCATGATGGCACAATCGATCAAACGCCCTCAGCCCCGGGTGCCAGGTTCTCGCGCCCCAGCGCCCGGCCGGCTCAGAATCGACTACGGCAGGTTCCGCGAGACGCTGCCGGGATAGATCGATTGTCGTATCCGTCCCGCTCAACATTTTCTGAGACGCGCCCTGCGCGCGTGCTAATTAGAAGCAGGATATCGCGGAGCCAGCAGCAGTGAAACCGCAGCGGCCGATGACGACGGAGGACGAGCACCGCGTGCTCCAGTTCCGGCCGCGTACCCTGCCCGTCGTTACCGGCCGGCACAGAGATCCGGACGCGACGGCACCACACGACGACACCCGGCCGGAACCTTACGACCTGTCGCGCTATGAGCGGGACCGGGACGAACCCGACGATTTCCGCCATCGCATGCTGGCCAACATCGCGGCCTTCGCCTTCACGGTCGCACTGACGGCGGTTGGCATCTGGCTGGCCGTCAGTATCGCGGATCTGCGCCGAACCCAGGATTGCGTGCTGATGGGACGGCGCGACTGCGTGCGTATTTCGACACCCTCTATCTAGGGTTTTTGAGCACGATACCGGCTCGCGCTGCCCTTGAGCGGTCGGACCTCCGGCCGGCCGCCTCCATTGAACTCGGGGCGGCGCTCCGATATACGGGCACTCGACACAGGACGGCGAATAGGGCATTCCGGGACGCGGCGCCAGGCCGCCTAGCCGCCATAGAATTTACCTTCAATATATCAAAGGCTTAAGCGATGTCATCCACATTCGATCAGGTCGCCACGATTATCGCTGAAACCTGCGACATCCCGCGCGACACGATCACCCCGGAGAGCCACGCGATTGACGATCTCGGGATTGACAGCCTCGACTTCCTGGACATCGCGTTCGCGATCGACAAGGCGTTCGGCATCAAATTGCCGCTGGAAAAGTGGACGCAGGAAGTCAACGACGGCAAGGCTACGACCGAGCAGTATTTTGTGCTGAAAAACCTGTGCGCCCGTATCGACGAACTGGTCGCGGCCAAGGGCGCGTAACCGCCCGTCATGCAGCTTGAATATTTTCAACTCATTGACCGCATCGTCGACCTCAAACTCGACGCGCGCACCATTACGGTTGAGGCGCAGGTTCCAACGCACAGCACCATCTTCGAGGGACATTTCCCGGGCTATCCGATCATGCCGGGCGTGCTGCTGCTCGAGGCGATGGCGCAGACCTCCGGCTGGCTGCTGATCGCGATGATGGATTTCGAACGCATGCCGTTTCTGGGCGCGGTCAAGGAGGCCAAGCTGCGGGGCTTCGTCAAGCCAGGGGAGTTGCTGACAATCGACGCCAGCATCGTTCACGAAGGCTCGGGTTTTGCCATCACGGAAGCCAAAGTCAGGGTGGGCGGCGAATTGAAGTGCAACGCGACCATCACGTTCCGGCACATCCCCTTCCCTCATCCGGATTTGCGCGGATACATGGACGCCGTCGCCAAACGGATCGGCTTTCCACAACAGGCCCGTGGTCATGACTGAGACGAAACCTTCGATCGGGGGATCCGCGGAAGTCTGGATCACCGGCATCGGTCTTGCCACGTCGCTGGGCGAAGGGCTCGATGCCAACTGGGACGCCCTGAATCAGCGGCGTATCAACGTCGACGAAAAGAGCTTCGCGCCCTACATCGTTCATCCCTGGGTACCGGTCAACCTGGATGCGCAAATCCCCAAGAAGGGCGATCAGCGCCAGATGGAAGCCTGGCAGCGGATCGGAACCTATGCCGCCGGACTGGCGCTGGATTCCGCCGGCATCAAGGGCAACACGGAAATCCTGGCGCGGATGGACATGATTGTCGCCGCCGGCGGCGGCGAGCGCGACATCGGCGTCGACATCGCCATCCTGAAGGCCGATGCCAATGGCAATTCCGCGCCCGGCTTTCTCAACGAAAGGCTGATGAGCGATTTGCGGCCGACGCTGTTTCTCGCCCAGCTCTCGAACCTGCTCGCCGGCAATATCGCCATCGTTCACGGCGTAACCGGATCGTCGCGTACCTTCATGGGTGAGGAAGCCGCCGGTGTCGACGCAGCACGAATCGCGCTCGCACGCATCGCCGCCGGTCAGAGCGACATCGCGCTGGTTGGCGGCTCGCAGAACGGCGAACGCAAGGACCTGCTGGTTCTCTACGAGTTCGGCGATTTCAACCTGAAGAATAGCTTTGCCCCGGTTTGGGCGCGGCGCCAGCACGGCGGCTTTGCGCTCGGCTCGGCGGGCGCCTTTCTTGTGATCGAATCGAGGGCGCACGCCGAAGCGCGAGGCGCGAAACCCTATGCGCGCCTGACCAATGTCGTGGCCGATCTGGCGCGCCGCAAGACTCCCGGTGAGGTCACCGCAACCCTGGAAGCGCTGTGGTCGAAGCTTGGCAGGCTCGACGACAAGGGTGCCATCATCACCGGCGCCACCGGGGCCGAGCCGGTCACCTCGGAGGAACTGGCGTTCCTGGACCGCCATCCTTCTTTTGCGGTACGGGCGACCGGCACCATGTTCGGCCACACGATGGAGACGCAATTCCCGCTGGGATTGGCGCTTGCGGCGCTTTCGATCTCGCGCGGCGCTTTGTTCCCGCCCAACGATCCCACCGCGCGGGAGGTTGCAATGTCGGCACCTCCGACCCAGATTGTGGTGGTCGGAGCCGGTCACTGGCGGGGTGAAGGCATGGCGCTGGTCGAGGCGATCAGGTGAGCGCGGCGGGGAAAACATGACAGCTTCGCGCGACAAATTCGGCAGGCCGATCGTCGTCGTCACCGGGATGGGCGTCGTGACCTCGCTGGGCGCCGGCAAGGCCGAAAACTGGACGAAACTCACAGCCGGCGAGTCCGGAATCCGCACCATCACCCGCTTCCCGACCGACGGCCTGAAGACGACGATGGCCGGAACGGTTGATTTTGTGCCGGTCGAGCCGTTTTCTTCGACCGATCTTTCGGAACGGCTCGCCGATATCGCGACCGAGGAAGCCATTGCGCAATCCGCGATCGGGACCAAGGGCGATTTTCCGGGGCCGCTGTTTCTCGCCGTCGCGCCGGTCGAGGTCGAGTGGCCGCAACGGCTCGAGCTTGGGCGCGAGATCGGCGCGAGCGACTTCAACTATGACGCGCTGCTGCGCGTCAGCGGAGGCGGAAAATTCGCGCAATACCACCGGCGCTTTCTGTTCGGCTCGGTGTCGAATTATCTCGCCGAGAAATTCGGCACCAAGGGGTCGCCGATTTCGCTGTCAACCGCCTGCGCTTCCGGCGCCAGCGCGATCCAGCTCGGCGTTGAAGCCATTCGGCGTGGCGAGGCGGACGCGACGCTGTGCGTCGCAACCGACGGCTCGGTCAATCCGGAGGCGCTGATCCGGTTCTCGTTGCTGTCGGCGCTGTCGACACAAAACCATCCGCCGCAGGCGGCGGTGCGGCCGTTTTCCAAGAACCGCGACGGATTCGTGATGGCTGAAGGCGCCGGCGCACTGGTGCTGGAAAGCTATCAGGCCGCCACGGCACGCGGAGCCCGGATCCTTGGCGTCCTCGCCGGCTGCGGCGAACTTGCGGATTCGTTCCACCGCACCCGATCGAGCCCTGACGGAAAGCCCATTATCGGATGCGTGCGCAACGCATTGTCCGACGCCGGGATCGTTTCGGACCAGATCGACTACATCAATGCCCACGGCACCGGCACGCCGGAAAATGACAAGATGGAATATCTCGGCATCTCGACAGTGTTTGGCGAGCACACCGGCCGGATTCCGGTATCCTCCAACAAGTCGATGGTCGGTCACACCCTCTCCGCGGCCGGCGCGGTGGAGGCGGTGTTCTCGCTGCTGACGCTTGAACATCAGCGGATCCCGCCGACCATCAACTACGACATTCCGGATCCGGCGATTCCCTTCGATGTGGTTCCCAACAAGGCCCGCGACGCCCGCGTCACCGCGGTGATGTCGAATTCGTTCGGTTTCGGCGGTCAGAACGCGTCGCTGATCCTGACGCGCGAACCGATCTAACGTGCTTTCCGGTTCACTCGAATCATTGTCGCTTCTCCCGAGGCCTCATGGTTCGAGACGCGCGAAGACGCGCTCCTCACCATGAGGGTCTGGGACCTCATCCAGAGGAGCATCGCAAAGCGATGCGTCTCGAAGGATGGAGCCAGCGAGGTCGAAATTGCTCTAATCTAGCTGCCGAAAGCTGCCCGCTGCACCGCCGGTTGACGGCATCGCGCGAACCGGCGATACGCACGCGGTCGGAAATCAACTCACTCTGCCGGGGGACACGGCGTCATGCGCACGCTCACTCTTGTTGCCGATCGTCAGCTGGTGGTCGCGGCTGTTCCGCCGCCGCCGCCGCCGGGCCCCGGCGAAGTGCAGATCCGCGTCGAGGCCGTCGCGCTCAATCACATCGACGTCTGGGGCTATCGCGGCATGGCGTTTGCGAAGCGCAAGCTGCCGCTGGTGATCGGTGCCGAGGCCTCCGGAGAAATCGCCGCGGTCGGCGACATGGTCACGCGCTTCCGGCCCGGACAGCCGGTGGTGATGTACGGCGCCCTCACCTGCGGGATCTGCCGTGCCTGCAGCGAAGGCCGCGACAATCTCTGCGAGGACGTGGCGGGCATCATGGGCTTCCATGTCGACGGTTTCGCGCGCGAGTTCCTGAACATGCCGCAGCGACTGGTGATTGCGGTGCCCGAGGGCGTCAGCGGGCGCGACGCGGCCTGCGCGCCGATCGCGTTCTCCACGGTTCAGCACATGCTGTTCGACAATGCCAAACTGCAGCCAGGTGAGACCGTGCTGGTGCATGCCGGCGGCTCCGGCATTGGAACGGTGGCGATCATGATGGCCAAGCAAATCGGTTGCACGGTCATCACCACCGTCGGCGACGACAGCAAGATCGACGGCGTCAAGGCCCTCGGCGCCGACCACGTCATCAACTACCGCAACGACCGCTTCGAGCACGAAACCCGCAAGATCACCAAAAAGAAAGGTGTCGACGTGGTGTTCGAACATGTCGGGGCGGATACCTTCAACGGCTCGTTGCTGACGCTGAAGCGCGGGGGTAGGCTCGTGACCTGCGGTTCGACGTCGGGTCCCACCGCCACTATCAATCTGATGCAACTGTTCCAGCAGCAATACCGCATCTTCGGTTCGTTCGGCGCGACCCTGCGTAACATTGCCGAGAGCCTCGACAAGATGGCCGGCGGCATGCGTCCCGTGATCGATACCGAAGTGCCGATCGAGGACGTCGCCACCGCGCTCAAGCGCATGGAAAGCCGGCAGGTGTTCGGCAAGATCGTCGTGTATTTCTGATGTCGCGCCTGCTGCCACGCACCAGAGCCCGTCTTCGCAGCGCGACCAGGCCGCTTGGCGAAGCCGCGGTCGGCGCATTGACGATCGGAATGCTGCGCGCCACGCGTTATTTCGATCCGATCAAGACCGCAAACCTGTTCGGCCGCGTCACCCGCTTGATCGGACCGAGGCTGCGCGAGCAGCGGATCGGCCGCGCCAATCTGACCGCCGCCTTCCCGGAGAAACCGGCAGAGGAAATCGACGCCATCCTTGCCGGGGTGTGGGACAATCTCGGCCGCGTCGGCGCCGAGTTCGCCCATCTCGATCACATCTGGGAGCACGATCCGGCGCGCCCCGAGGACAGCCGCATCGAAATCCCGCTGCGTACCCACGAATTGTTTGCGCAGCTTCGGCTCGACGGCAAACCCGCTCTGATCTTTGCAAGCCACCTCGGCAACTGGGAACTGCCTGCTTTGGCGGCCGTGGCCCACGGGCTGGATGCGGCGATCCTGTATCGCCGGCCCAACATTGCCTCGGCCGACCGCATCATCCAGCAGATACGCGCGGTGAAGATGGGAACGCTGATTCCGGCGGGCCGTGACGCGCCGCTGCGGCTCGCCGAGGCGCTGCAGAACGGTCAGCACGTCGCGATGCTGGTGGACCAGTATCTGACCAACGGCGTCGAGGTCACGTTTTTCGGTCGCAAGACCCGGGCCAATCCGATGCTGGCGCGGTTGCTGCGACAGGTCGAGTGCCCGATTCACGGGGTGCGGATCATCCGCCTGCCCAATCACCGCTTTCGGGCCGAATTATCCGAAGAGGTGAAGCCGGTGCGGGACGCTTCCGGACAGATCGACGTGCCGGGAACGATGCAAGCGGTGACGTCGGTGGTCGAGGGCTGGATTCGCGAATACCCCGATCAGTGGCTGTGGCTGCACCGCCGCTGGCGGTAACACCGTCGTTGCGATAGTGCGTAGCCCGGATGGAACTGCATCGTCATTGCGACGGACCCTACCTCCCGGTCTTGACCCGGGTCCAGAGCCGGTTGATGACGCGCTGCGTGGCCGGATCGCGCGCGGTGATCGCAAACAGCTTCGCAAGGGTCGCCTGGTCCGGATAGATGGTCTTGTCATTGAGTATCCTGGGTTCGACCAGCTTCTGGCTCGCCAGATTGCCGTTCGCATAGGACAGAAAATTGGAATTTTTGGCCGCGACCTCGGGCCGATAGAGATAGTCGATCAGTTCATAGGCTTCGGCGACATGGCTTGCATCGGCCGGGATCGCGAGATTGTCGAAGAACATCTGCGCGCCTTCTTTCGGAATGGCATAGCCGAGTTCGACCCCGTTATTGGCTTCGGCAGCACGGCTGCGCGCCTGCATGATGTCGCCGGACCAGCCCACCACCAGGCAAATCTCGCCGGTGGCGAGCGCGCTCAGATACTCCGAGGAATGGAACTTGCGGACATAGGGCCTCACCTTGGCGACGAGCCCGGCGGCCTGCTCGAGATCGGCCGGCCTGGTCGAGTTCGGATCGAGCCCGAGGTAATTCAGAGCCGCTGGAAGGATATCGTCGGCGGAGTCCAGCATCTGAACGCCGCAATCCCTGAACTTGGCGAGATTCTCCGGCTTGAAGACGATGTCCCAGCTATCGATCCTCGCATCGGCCCCGAGAATTTTCTGCACGGCTTTGACATTGTAGCCGATGCCGGTCGTGCCCCACATGTAATTGACGGCATAAATGTTGCCGGGATCGTAGACGGCGAGCCGCCGGGTCACTTCCGGCCAGGCGTTGGCAAGATTGGGCAGCTTCGACTTGTCGAGCCTCTGGAAGACGCCCGCCTTGATCTGGCGCTGCAGGAAATAGGCGGTGGGGACCACCAAATCATAGCCGGACTTGCCGGCCAGCAACCGGGTCTCCAGCGTCTCATTGGCGTCGAAGGTGTCGTAGACGACCTTGATGCCGGTTTCCCGGGTGAAGTCCTCCAGCACTCCCGGGGCCATGTAGTTCGACCAGTTGTAGAAATTGACGGTGCGCGGTTGCGCCCGTGCCGGAAGCGCGAATGCGGCGAGCGCCGCGGCTATCGCGCCGGCAAATCGGATCGGCATGCAGGCCCGGCCGCGTATCATGTCTGCCCTTTATCGGCGATGGACCGCATCCGAAAGCCGCTCCAGCGCGGCATCGAGCGTTGCGTCCTTCTTGGCGAAGCAAAACCGCACCACCGAGGTCACGGCATCCTTCTCGTAGAAGGCCGATACCGGAATGGCGGCGACCTTGTAATCGGTAACGATCCTTCGGCAGAAGGCCTCGTCGGTCTCGTTGAGACCGAGCGGCGACAGATCGACGGTCAGAAAATAGGTGCCCTGCGATCGCAGCACTGGAAAGCCGATGCTCTCCAACCCCTCGGTCAGACGGTCGCGGCTGCGCGCCAACTCCTTGCGCATGTCGAGGAAATAGTCGGCCGGCTTGCCAAGGCCATAGGCGACCGCGGCCTGAAGATTGGGTGCGGTGGTGAAGGTCAGAAACTGGTGCACCTTGGCCGCGACACGCAGCAGCGGCGGCGCGGCGCAGACGAAGCCGATCTTCCAGCCGGTCAGGGAAAAGATCTTGCCCGCCGAACCGACCTTGATGGTGCGATCCCGCATCCCCGGAATTGTAATCAGCGGGATGTGTTCGCGGCCGTCGAAGATCACATGTTCCCAGACCTCGTCGCAGATCGCGATCGCATCGAACTCCCTGCAGAATCGCGCCAGCAATTCGAGGTCTTCGCGCGGATAGACCACCGCGGCCGGATTGAGCGGATTGTTGAACAGCACCGCCTTGGTCTTGGGGTTGAACGCACTGCGCAGCATCTCCTCGGTCAGCCGCCAATCCGGCGGTTCGAGACGCAGCAGCCGCGGAATGCCGCCGGCCTGGCGGATGATCGGCAGGTAGCAATCGTATACCGGCTGGAACACGATCACCTCGTCGCCCGGCTCGACGACGGCAAGAATGGCCGACGTCAGCGCCTCGGTGCCGCCCGACGTCACCATCACCTCGGTGGTCGGATCGAGGGAAAGCCCGTGCCAGCGCCCGTAATGCGTCGCGATCGCCCGGCGCAGCTCCGGAATGCCCATCATCGACGGGTACTGATTGTAGCCATTCACCGACGCATCCGCCGCCGCGCGACGAATGTCTTCCGGGCCGGGATCGTCTGGGAAACCCTGGCCGAGATTGATCGCGTCGTTGTCGCGCGCGAGCTGCGACATCGCCTCGAAGATCGTGACGGGCAGATCCGCAAAAACCTTGTTCATCGACGTCATGGCAGCGTCAGCCGCCGGTCCCGGTCGGCAATCCCGCTGCCTTCCAGCCGAGCATGCCGCCGGCCAGGTGTTTGTCGTATGGCAGGCCGCCGGCTTGCGCCGCGAGCGACGCTGTCACCGACCTTTTCCCCGAGCGGCAGGCAAACACCACCTGCTTGCCCCCGGGGTCGGGAATGGCCGCCGGATCAAAGCTCGAAAGCGGCACGACGACGCCGCCCGGATAGGCTTCCGCGGCGACTTCATTCGGCTCGCGGACATCGACCAAAAGATAGCGTCCCTCGGCCATTCCCTTCGAGACATCCTCCGGCGTCAAATCGTGAACTTGATGACCCTGATCCGCCACGCAAACCTCCCGGATGGCCCGCCCATCGGCGCCAACGTCGCCCCTGGCGTGGTGAAAATCAAGCACCACGAAGGTCCATGAAGCCACGCAGTCTAGACCATTTCCATCACCGCGGCTTCATCCTTCGAGACGCATCGCTTCGCGATGCTCAGGTCTCAGACCCTCATGGTGAGGAGCGTGGCAACGCCACGCGTCTCGAACCACGAGGCCCCCTGGATGCTCGGTCATGGTTCGACCCAGCTGGAAAATGCTCCAATCTAGACGGTCACCTGGGTGCCGACCTCGACCACCCGGCCGGTCGGAATCTGGAAGTAATCGGTGGCGTCATTGGCGGTCCGGCTGAGCGCGATGAACAGATGATCCTGCCAGCGCGGCATGCCGGAATGCGCGGCCGGCTTCAGCGCCCGCCGCGACAGGAAGAACGAGGTCGACATGATGTCGAACTGCCAGCCGAGCTTGCGCGCGATCGCCAGCGTTTTCGGAACATTGGGCGATTCCATGAACCCGAACCGCAGCGTCACCTTGGAAAAGGTCGCGCTGATTTCCTCCAGCCGAACCCGGTCGGACGGATTGATTCGCGGCGTCGGCGCCGTCTCGATGGTGAGAATGACGTTCTTCTCGTGCAGGACCTTGTAGTGCTTCAGACTATGCATCAGCGCCGTCGGCGCACTGGCGGGATCGCTGGTCAGGAACACCGCGGTGCCGGAAACCCGTTGCGGCGGCCGTTTCTCCAGCATCGCCACCAGATCCGCCAGCGGGAATTCGAGCTTGCGCGATTTCTCGAACAGCAGCCGGCTGCCCCGCCGCCAAGTGTACATCATCAGCATCACGACGGAGCCCAGCGCCAGCGGCACCCAACCGCCTTCAAATACCTTGAGTAGGTTCGCGGCGAGGAATGTCAGGTCGAGAAACAGGAAGGGCGCGATCAGCGCCGCGGCCGCGATCGGCGACCATTTCCAGACCCGCCAGATCACGACAAAACCCATCATGGCCGTCACCACCATGGTCCCGGTGACCGCGATGCCGTAGGCCGACGCCAGTGCGCTCGAGGAACGGAACAGAACGATGAGCAGAACTACGCCAATCGCGAGCAGCATGTTGACCCGGGGGATGTAGATCTGGCCGGAGTGTGATTCCGAGGTGTGCCGGATTTCGAACCGCGGCATCAGGCCAAGTTGAATTGCCTGCCGGGTCAGCGAATAGGCTCCCGTGATCACCGCCTGACTCGCGATCACGGCAGCGACGACGGCAAGTACGACCATCGGAAACAATGCCCAATCCGGAAACATCAGAAAAAACGGGTTCGCGAGCGTTTTCGGATCGGCGATGACCAGCGCGCCCTGCCCGAGATAGTTCAGCGCCAGCGACGGCAACACGATGAACAGCCAGGCGGTCTGGATCGGCCGCTTGCCGAAATGCCCCAAATCCGCGTACAGCGCCTCGGCGCCGGTGACCGCGAGAAACACCGCGCCCAGCGTCACGAACCCGATAATGCCATGATGAAGCATGAAGGAGACGGCGTAGAACGGATTTAGCGCAAGAAGCACTTCGGGATGTCGCATGATCGAGGGTATTGCCGCGATCGCGATGACGGCGAACCAGATGCACATCACCGGCCCGAAAAAGGCGGCAACACGCGCCGTGCCGCGCGACTGGACCGCAAACAGGACGAGCAGGATCACGACCGTCAGCGCCACCACATAGGGTTCGAACGCCGCGGTGACTATTGTCATTCCCTCGATTGCCGAAAGCACGGAGACGGCCGGCGTGATCACCGCATCGCCGTAAAAAAGAGCACCACCAATAATTCCGAGAAAAACGATCTTGCCGGCGTCCGAACTGACCGCGCGTTGCGCCAGCGCCATCAGCGCCAGCGTTCCCCCCTCGCCATGGTTGTCGGCGCGGAGCAGGATGAGCACGTATTTCAGCGTCACCACGATGATCAGCGCCCACAGGATCAGCGACAGCACGCCGAGCACGGCCTGCGGATTGACAGCGCCCTCGGGGCCGCTGGCCGCAATCACCGCCTCGCGCAGCGCATAGAGCGGGCTGGTGCCGATGTCGCCATAGACGACACCGATGCTGCCGAGCATGAGTGCCTTGAATCCGGCGGTGGAATGGGCGTTGCCATGACCATTCGCCGCCGTGGCTTCCGCGGCGGGTGCGGCGACATTACTCATCATGAAAGCGGAGGCCTCAAAAATGCTTCACTGCACAATGGCAAAGCGACGCGGCTTATAGCCCTGCGCTTGGAGCATAGCATGGCCTGATTTCGGGCCATAGTCATGTTAAAATGCATAGCTGTCAGATTGTAACCTGGGTTCCGACCTCGACCACGCGGCCGGTCGGAATCTGGAAATAATCGGTGGCGTCGTTCGCCGAACGGCTCAGCGCAATGAACAGGTGATCCTGCCACTGCGGCATTCCCGATTGCGCCGACGGCTTCAGCGATCGCCGCGACACGAAAAACGACGTCGCCATGATGTCGAACTGCCAGCCGAGCTTGCGCGCGATCACGAGCGCCTTGGGAACATTCGGCGATTCCATGAAACCGAAGCGCAGCCGGACAATGGCGAATTTGTCGCTGATCGGCTCCATCCAGACCCGCTCGGCCGGATCGACGCGCGGCGTCTGCGCGGTTTCGATGGTCAGGATCACATTGTGCTCGTGCAGCACCTTGTTGTGTTTGAGATTGTGCAGCAGCGCCGTCGGTACGAAATTGGGATCGCTGGTGAGAAAGACCGCGGTGCCCTTGGCGATATGCGGCGGCCGCTTTTCGAGGCTCTTGATCAGGTCGGTGAGCGGGACTTCGGTCCGCCGGGTCTTGGCGATCAGGATTGCCGCGCCGCGGCGCCAGGTCCAGATCGTGATCGCCATCGCAAATCCGAACAGCAGCGGCACCCATGCGCCTTCGAACAGCTTGAGGAAATTCGCGCTGAAAAAGGTCATGTCGACGACGACGAACGGAACGATGATCGCCGCTGCGGCGGCCGCGCGCCAATTCCACAGTTTCCAGATCACCACAAAACCCATGATGCCGTCGGCAACCATGGTGGTGGAGACGGCGATGCCATAGGCGGAGGCCAATCCGCTCGAGGTGCGGAACAACAGCACCAGCAGCAACACGCCGATCAGCAACAGCGTGTTGACGCGCGGCAGATAGATCTGGCCGGCATGCACCTCCGAGGTGTAGCGGACCTCGAAACGCGGCAGCAGGCCGAGCTGCACGGCCTGGCGGGTCAGCGAATAGGCCCCCGTGATCACCGCCTGGCTCGCGATCACCGTCGCCGCGGTCGCCAGCCCGACCAGCGGCAGCAGCAGTATTTCCGGAACCATCCGGTAGAATGAATTTTCAATCGCCGCCGGATTGGCCAGCACCAGCGCGCCCTGACCGAAATAGTTGACCAGCAGCGAGGGCAGCACGAAATAAAGCCACCCGGCCTGGATCGGCTTGCGTCCGAAATGGCCCAGATCCGCATACAGCGCTTCGCCGCCGGTCACCGCGAGGAAGACCGCGCCTAACGTCACCATTCCGATGGTGCCGTGGGACAGCAGGAAATGAATTGCATACCAGGGATTGATCGCAGCCAGCACCGATGGATCGTCGCTGATATGCACCAGCCCCATGACCGCGAGGGCGCTGAACCAGACCACCATGACCGGCCCGAACGCCGAGGCGACCCGCGCCGTGCCGCTGCTCTGCACCGAGAACAGCGCGACCAGAATGAAAACCGTCAGCGGCACCACATAATGCTCGAGCGCCGGCGTGCCGAGCTTGAGGCCCTCGACCGCCGACAGCACCGAAATCGCCGGCGTGATCATGGAATCGCCGATGAACATCGAGGCGCCGATGACGCCCAGCGCCAGCAATGGCCAGCTTCTTCGTCCCAGCGCGCGTTGACCGAGCGCCATCAGCGACAGCGTGCCTCCCTCGCCGTTGTTGTCGGCGCGCAGCAGCAGCAGCACGTATTTTGCGGTGACAACGATCAGGAGCGCCCACAGAATCAGCGACAGCACCCCGAGCACGATGGTTCGCGTGATCGGGTGGCCCTGGGCGGCGGCGGCGACCGCCTCGCGGAACGCATAGAGCGGCGACGTTCCGATATCGCCAAAAACCACGCCAATGCTTCCCAGCGTCAACGCCAAAAAGCCAGACGTGACCGACCCATCCTGGGCTTCGGTAGATGTGACGCCAAAAGCCATCGTGCGGGAGAACGCTCTACCGATTGATTTGATCCGGGTCGGCTATCGACGCTTCCGCGGGGCCTGTCAACCAATCAGCCATGGCCGTGTCGGCGCTGTCGGACGCGCCGGCAACGCGGCCCTCCAGCGACGACAGGTAATATGGTAACGCGTCGAAATTACGGCTTCAGGTCGGGCGGGATCGGCGGATCCTCGCGCATCAGCGTGATCGTCACGCGGCGGTTCGCCGACAGCGAAGGATCGTCGGGAAACAGCGGCTGGGTATCGGCCTTGCCCGAGACTGCAAAGATGTGGGCCGGCGGCAGGCCCTCCCGCTCCAGAATCTGGCGCACCGCGTTGGCACGGTCGGCCGACAGATCGAACGCGTCGTAGTCGCTTTGCGTCGGCACAAATCCCGCCGCAGTGTGACCGACGATCGCGATGCGCAACGGCGTCGCCTTGAGCGGAGCGGCCAGTTTCTCGACCAGGCGGCGGGTCCGCTCGTAAGGCACCTTGGAGCCATCGGCGAACATCGACCGGCCGTCCTGGTCGACGATTTCCAGATTGAGACCCTCCTCGGTCTCCTCGAACATGATGTGCTTCGAGATTTCGGTCAGCTCCGGCATGTCCTGCAAGGCCTGCCGCAGCGACGCCGAGGCCAGCGCGAATTCGCGATCGAGCTTGATGCGGGCGCCGCGGGTGCGGCTGTTGTCCTGCTCATCCGGCGTTGGCGTGTTGGACGATTCCTCGGGCGGAATGTGCGCGGCGTTCTTCAGCTTCGGCCTGGTCGGCAGACCATCGGATTCGATGATTCCGGAATAGCGCTTTTCGGTCTGCACGCCGAAGGCATCGCGCATCGAGCCCGCGACGATCTTGAGCTTGTTGTTGTCCATGGTGGAAAACGCGACGAGCATCACAAAGAAGCTCATCATCAGGCCCATCAGGTCGGCGAAGGTCACGAACCAGCCGTGCCCTCCTCCATGCGCGTCGCCACGTTTCTTCTTGGCCATGCTTGACTTTCCGAAACCGGAACCGACCGTTCAGGCCGGGACCGGCTCGCCTTCCTCTTGGCGGTGCTTCTCCGGCAGATATGCCAGCAGCATTTCCCGCACCAGCGTCGGGCTCTTGGAATCGCGGATCATCAGAATGCCGTCGATGATCAGGGTGCGGTTGGTCTCCTCGTCGAGCAGCTTGCCATGCAACTTGTCGGCGATCGGCAGGCAGAACAGGTTCGCGACCAGCGCGCCGTAGAGCGTCGCCAGCAGCGCGGTCGCCATGAACGGACCGAGTTTCGAGGGATCGGTCATGTTGGCGAACATCTGCACCATGCCGATCAGGGTTCCGATCATCCCGAAGGCGGGCGCGCAGTCGCCGATGGCACGGTAGATCTTGCCGCCTTCGTCGAGATGCATCAGAAAATTGTCGCGGTCGCGCTCGAGGTTGTCGCGGATGAACTCGAGGTCGTAGCCGTCGGCGACATAGCGGATGCCCTTGGCAAGGAACGGCTCGTCGGTCTCGACCTTTTCCAGCCCGACCGGCCCCTGCTTGCGCGCGATTTCCGCGATGCGGGCGAGTTCGTCGACGAGGTCGCGCGCGGATAGCCGGCTCATGGTGAAAGCAAATTTGGCGCCGAGCGGCAGGCCGTGCAGAATGGTCATCAGCGGAAAGCGGATCATGGTGGCGGCAATCGATCCGCCGAAGATGATGATGACCGCATGTTCGCTGAAGAACATGTGCAGATCACCGCCCATGAGTACCATCGTGGTCACGACAAGGATGCCGGACACGAGCCCAACGCTCGTCATGATATCCATGGAAAACTCCAACGCGTACGCGAACTTTCCGGCCATCCTGGCCGGTGGCGCAGCCCGTTCCAGGCCGCGAAATGACCCTACGTTCCCGCAATTAAAGACGCGTTACCGAATTTGGTAGGCATAACAATTGGTTAACAAAAAGCTAGAGCATCTCCGGCTGGGTCGGATCATGACCGCGCATCCAGGGGGCCTCGTGGTTCGAGACGCGTGGCGTTGCCACGCTCCTCACCATGCGGGTCAAGACCTTATCCTGAGGAGCGCGCTTGCGCGCGTCTCGAAGGATGAAGCCGCGGCGCTGGAAAATGGTCTGGAGAGCGGGCGATTTTGCCGGCAGCGCGCGCTCGATCAATCGCCCTGCCCCGGGCTTGCCGAGAAATATTGCGGCAGCTTGTCGGCGACCCCATCGAAGGCGCTGGCGTCCGCAGGCGCCGCGCGCTTGATCGTGATGTTCGGCCAGACTGCGGCATATTGCGCGTTGAGCTGGAGCCAGGTCTCAAGACCCGGCTGGGTGTCGGGAAAGATAGCCTCGGCCGGACATTCCGGCTCGCACACCCCGCAATCGATGCACTCGTCCGGGTGGATGACGAGCATGTTGTCGCCTTCGTAGAAACAATCGACCGGGCAGACTTCGACGCAGTCCATGTATTTGCATCTGATGCAATTATCGGTGACGACAAATGTCATTGTCTGGCTTCCGGCGGCCACGGCCGATCCGGCCGATAGAACAGCGCGAGCTTCAGGCTCTCGGCGATCCGCCCCGCTTTGGCGCGGAATTCCTCGCAGGTGCCATGATCGAACAGTTCGCGGCAGGTCTCGTCGAAGAGCGCCAGCCAGTGGTCGAACAACTCCCGCTGGAATTTAGGCAGCACGAGGTGCTTTATTACCGGGTTGCCCTTGTAGCGCCCGGTGGTGAGCATCACCGACGACCAGAACGCGTACATCTTGGTCAAATGCGGTTGCCAATCGCCGGGAATCGCGCGCAAAAAGATCGGCGCAAGCTCGGGGTCGCGACGCACCTTGGCGTAGAAGCGATCGACCAGCAGCCGAATGCCTTCCTCGGACACATGATCGAGTTTTGCGGCGGAGTCGATCATATTGCGAGCACCGCCACGACCACGCCGAGCACGGTCCAGAACAGCGAATTGACCAGCATCCGGACCAGATCCTGGTTGCGGGAAAGCCCGATGGCGCGGCAGGCGAGCGTTCCGGGCAGCAGAAATGGCCAGGCCACGGCGTCACTGATTGAACCATTCATCCTCATCGCACGCTCCTATATAAGATGTACCTTGTATCCATCTTATAAGCCGCCGCTTGCCATAAAGCAATATCTGTTATACATGTTTTACTGCTGTAGCAAGCCCGAAGGGAGATGCGCGTGCGTCTGACCGTCTATACCGACTATGCGCTGCGTGTGCTGATGTATCTGGCGCTGAAGCAGGACCGGCTGGCGACGATCGCCGAGATCGCCGAGAGCTATGACATTTCCAGGAACCATCTGATGAAGGTCGCGCATCAATTGGGGGTTGCCGGCTATGTCGAAACCGTCCGCGGCAGGGGTGGCGGGCTGCGCCTGGCAAAGCCGATTGCGGCCATCGGGCTGGGCGAGGTGGTGCGCTATACCGAGCCGGACATGGCGATCGTGTCCTGCTTCGCGCCGCTCGATGCGCCCTGCGCCATCCGGCCGGCCTGTGTGCTGAAGAGCGCGCTGAAGAACGCGCGCGACGCCTTTCTCGACGTGCTCGACGGTTATACGCTGGGCGATCTTGTCGAGCCGCGAGGCCGGCTGTCCGGCCTGCTGGGTATCGGCCACGGCAACGCGATGCAGTAACCGATGCCTCCGCCTAAAGCGTTTTTCGGTTCACTCGAATCATTGTCGCTTCTCCGGAAGGCCTCGTGGTTCGAGACGCGCGCAGGCGCGCTCCTCACCATGAGGGTCTAGCACGTCATCCGGGGAAGAAGACCTCATCCTGAGGAGCATCGCGACGCGATGCGTCTCGAAGGATGGAGCCATTGAATTGGAAATTGCGCTCGCTCACAAGGATATCATGACCGTTCCTTCCGGACTCATCGACGCCTTATTGACTACCGCATCGGACGCCGTCATTGCCACCGATCACGCCGGCAACATCAGCTTCTGGAATCCCGGCGCCATCCGGATTTTCGGCTTCACGGCCGATGAAGCGGTCGGGCGCTCGCTCGATCTCATCATTCCCGACAATCTTCGGGCCCGGCACTGGGCCGGATATCGGCGGGTCATGCAGACCGGAGAGAGTCACTACGGCCACGGCGATCTGTTGTCGGTACCCGCGCTGACCAAGAGCGGCCAGCGCATCTCGGTCGAGTTCACGATCGCGATACTGAAAGACGCGCAGGGCCAACCGACCGGGACGGTGGCAATCCTTCGCGACGTCACCCGGCGCTTCGAGGAATCGCGCGCGCTGAAGCGGCAACTGGCCGAGGCCGTGCGGGGCAAATAGCCCGGCCGCTTGGCGCAATTTCCACCTCAATGGTTTCATCCTTCGAGACGCATCGCTTCGCGATGCTCCTCAGGATGAGGTCTCATATCAGACCCTCATGGTGAGGAGCCGCGCATTGCGCGGCGTCTCGAACCACGAGGCCTCATGGTTCGAGACGCGCGAAGGCGCGCTCCTCACCATGAGGGTCTGAGACCTCACATGAGGAGCATCGCGAAGCGATGCGTCTCGAAGGATGAAGCCATTGAGGTGGAAATTGCGCTAGCGCCCCGCTTTCCGTTCCATCGCGAGTTCGGCCCGAAGGCTGGCGAGGTCGCGGTAGATCGAGGCAATCGCGAGCACACGGCCCCTGCTCTTGTACTGCAGCAGGCAATCCCGCGCGGCGATGTCGCCGTCGATCACGATCTCGTCCCATTTTTCGGCGTGGCCGACATAATTGATCGGCACGTCATAATGCTGGCTCCAGAAAAACGGCACCGCATCGAAGGTCTCGCGCTGCCCCAGCATGTTGCGCGCCGCGGTCTGCCCCTGGCGTTCCGCGACCACCCAGTGCTCGACCCGGATGTTTTCCCGCGAATGTGGATCGGGCCAGCGTGCGATGTCGCCGGCCGCATAGATTCCGGGAACGCTGGTTTCGAGAAATTCATTCACCTTCACGCCGCGATCGAGCGCAAGGCCGGCCTGTTCGGCGAGGGCCAGGCGCGGCCGCACCCCGACGCCGACGACGACCAGATCCGCCTCCAGCACGCCGCCGCTTTTCAGCGTCGCGCGCTTGCCGTCGATCGCGGCCACGGTGTCGCCGAGGTGAAAGACAACGCCATGCTGCTCATGCAGGCCGCGGACGAAATCGCCCATCTCCGGCCCCAGCACGCGCTCCATCGGCCGTGGCTCCGGCGCCACGACATGGACCTCGATCTCGTGCGCGCGCAACGCCGCCGCGGTCTCAAGGCCGATAAAACTGGCGCCGATCACGATGGCGCGGCGCGCGCCGTCGGCGGATGCAATGATCGCCCGGCAATCCGCCAGCGAGCGCAGGGTGTGGACATGCGGCTGGTCGGCACCCGGGATCGGCAACCGCACCGGTTCGGCGCCGGTCGCCAATAGCAGGCGATCGTAGGCAACGGCGCCGCCGGCGGTGTTGACCTTGCGCGCCCTGGTATCGATCGAACTGGCCCTGCTCCCGAGCCGAAGCTCGATGCCGGAATCGGCGTAGAAGCTGTCCGGGCGCAACGGCAGCCAGTCCTCCGGCGCGCTGCCGGCAAGATAATCCTTCGACAGGTTCGGCCGATCGACCGGGGCCGCGCTGTCATCGCTCAGCATGACAATTTCGCCGCCAAACTGCTGCCGCCGCAGCATTTCGGCCGCGGCAAAGCCCGCGGCGCCGCCGCCGACGATCACGATCCGGCCCGGCGCATCGGCAGACGCTTTGCGGCTCGGCTTCGGCTGCTCGCGCTGGCGCCGGACGAAAATGCGATCGCCCTCGTGCTCGACCTGCCAGACCGCGAGTGGTGCAAGCGCCGGCGCGCGCGTCGCCTCCCCGGTCCGCAGATCGAAGCAGGCGTGATGCCAGGGGCAGCGGATACCGCCGTCGGCCACGAGCCCCTCGGCAAGCGGGCCGTGATAATGACTGCAATGGGCGTCGATGGCGAATATCTCGGACCCCGAGCGCACCAGCAGAACTTCCTGATCGCCAACATGTCCGAGCAAGGTCTCGCCGCTGAAATCAGCCGCGGCAACGCCCTGTGCGAGATCCGGCCCGGCGGCCTCGGTCTGCTCTTCAGCCATGTTCGTTCCCTCCGTCGTCGTACCCCGGCCCGGGCCGGGCATCACCGGGTACAATCCATCGGATGCTCGGCGAGCGAAACAGTTCCCGCTCCCGCCTCGATGCCGACCAACCCGCTCCGCCTCGGCTTGTTCCGCCACGCCGCGGCTATTCGGCGGCGTATTTCTGCGCTTCTTGCTCGGCCGCGGGCGGGTGGCCATTGGACTTCCGGGTCTGGCTCCAGCGCGCAAGCGCGTTCGAGAAGGTGTCGAGGTAGAGATAGATCACCGGCGTCGTGAACAGCGTCAGCGCCTGGCTGACGATCAGGCCGCCGACCATCGCATAGCCCAACGGCTGACGGATTTCCGAGCCGGTGCCGGTGCCCAGCATCAGCGGCACCCCGCCAAGCATCGCCGCCATGGTCGTCATCATGATCGGGCGAAACCGCAGCAGCGCGGCCTTGCGGATCGATTCACGCGGCGACAGATGCTCCTCGCGCTCGGCTGCGATCGCGAAGTCGACCATCATGATGCCGTTCTTCTTGACGATGCCGATCAGAAGAATGATGCCGATCAGGGCGATCAGGCTGAAATCGAACCCGAACGCCATCAGGATCGCGAGCGCGCCGACGCCGGCCGAGGGCAGCGTCGACAGGATCGTCAGCGGATGGATATAGCTCTCATAGAGAATGCCGAGGATCAGATACACCACCACCAGCGCCGCCATGATCAACAGCGGCACGGTGCCGAGTGACTGCTGGAACGCCTGCGCGGTGCCCTGGAAGCTCGAATTCAGCGTGGCCGGGGCTCCAATCTCGACAACCGCCCGCTGGATCGCTTCGGTCGCCTGCCCCAGTGCGGTGTCCTGGGCGAGGTTGAAACTGATGGTGATGGCCGGAAACTGGCCTTGGTGACTGATCGAGAGCGGACGGACCGGCACGCTGGTCCAGGTCGTAAACTCCGACAGCGGAACCTCGGCACCGGTAGTCGGCGATTTGATGTAGAGCTTGTTGAGGGTGTCGATGCTGCCCTGCAGCTCGGGCAGGATCTCCAGGATCACATGGTAGCTGTTGAGCTGGGTGAAATATTGCGTGACCTGCCGCTGGCCGAACGCGTCGTAGAGCGTATCGTCGATCAGTTGCGGCTGGATGCCGTAGCGCGCCGCGGTGTCGCGATTGATCGTCAGCGTCAGCGTCGTACCCTGGGTCTGCTGATCGGTCGCGACGTCGCGCAGTTCGGGCAAGGTCCGCATCTTCGCCAGGATCTTCGGCGCCCATTCGTTGAGCTCGTCCAGGTTGGCGTCCTGCAGCGTATATTCGAACTGGGTGCGCGTGGCGCGGCCGCCCAGCCGCACGTCCTGCGATGCCTGCATGAACAGCCGCGCGCCCTCGACCTTTTCCAGCTTGGGCCGCAGCCGCGCGATGATCTGCTGGGCGCTGGCGTCGCGCTCGCTGCGGGGCTTCAGCGTGATGTACAGGCGGCCGGTGTTGAGCGCGCTGCCGCCGCCGCCGATGAACATGGCGATACTGTCGACGGCGGGGTCATGTTGAACGATGGCGCCGAGCTCCTCCTGGTGACGCTTCATGTCGGCAAAGGAAATATCCTGCGACGTTTCCGAGGTCGCCGTGAGAAAGCCGTTGTCCTGTTGCGGGAAAAAGCCCTTGGGGATGACGATGAACAGATAAACCGACAAGGCCAGCGTCGCGAAGAAGATGCAGAGTGTCGTCAGGCTCCAGCGCAGTGCGAGGTCGAGAATACGTTCATAGCCGTGCAGCAGCCTGTCGAAGGCGCGCTCGCTCCACCGGTAGAACCGGCCGTGTTTGACTTCACCACGCGCGCGCAGGAAGCGCGAGGCCATCATCGGCGTCAAGGTCAGCGACACGATCAGCGAGACGAAAATGGCCATCGCCAGCGTCACCGCGAACTCGCGGAACAGCCGTCCGATGATGCCGCCCATCAGCAACAGCGGGATCAGCACCGCGACCAGCGAAACGCTGATCGACACGATGGTGAAACCGATTTCGCTGGCGCCCTTGAACGCGGCGGCGAGCGGCTTCTCGCCCGCCTCGATATAGCGCGAGATGTTTTCCAGCATCACGATGGCATCGTCGACCACGAATCCCACGGCGATCGTCAGCGCCATCAGCGACAGATTGTCGAGGGTGTATCCGAACGCCCACATCAGCGAGCAGGCGCCGAGCAGCGCCAGCGGAACCGTGATGCTCGGAATGATGGTCGCCCATGCGCTGCGCAGGAAGACGAAAATCACCATCACCACCAGCACGATGGTGATCAGCAGCGTGAATTGCACGTCCTCGACTGCGGAACGGATGGTGAGGGTGCGATCGCTGATGATCTTGATCTTGACGGCCGGCGGAATGGCAGCAATCAGCCGCGGCAGCTGTGCCTTGATCCGGTCGACGGTATCGATGACATTGGCGCCGGGCTGCTTGAAGATGACCAGAAAGACCCCGCGCTTGCCATCGGCCCAGGCCGCCTGCTTCATGTCTTCAGGCCCGGAAACCGCCCTGCCGATATCGCGGATCCGCAGCGGGCCGCCATTGCGATAGGCAATGATGACGTCATTCCAGGCGTTTGGGTCGATCAACTGGTCGTTGGCATAGATGGTATAGGCGCGCGTCGTGCCGTCGATACTGCCCTTCGGACTGTCGACCGTCGTGATCGCGATCTGGTTGCGGACGTCTTCCAGCGACAGGCCCTTGGCCACCAGCTTCGCGGGGTCGATCTGGACCCGGATCGCCGGCTTTTGCTGGCCGCCGATGAACACCTGGGCGACGCCGGAAATCTGGCTGATCTGTTGCCCGAGCTGGGCGTCGACGGCGTCGCTCACCGTCGTCAGCGGCAATGTATCGGAGCTCGCGGACAACAGCAGGATCGGGGAGTCCGCCGGATTGACCTTGCGATAGGTCGGCGGCGTCGGCAGATTTTTCGGCAACTGACCGCTGGCGGCATTGATGGCGCCCTGGATATCGTTGGCGGCGCCGTCGATGCTGCGGTTTAGCTCGAACTGGATCGTGATCGCGGTCGACCCGAGCGAACTCGTCGAGGTCATCTGGGCGATGCCGGGGATCTGCGCCAGCTGCCGTTCGAGCGGCTGCGCCACCGAGGACGCCATGGTTTCGGGGCTGGCGCCAGGAAGCGATCCCGAAACCTGGATGGTGGGGAAATCGACCTGCGGCAACGGCGCAACGGGCAGCAGCGGGTATGAAACCAGGCCGACGAAGAGTATGCCCGCCATCAGCAGCGAGGTTGCAATCGGGTACCGGATGAATGGCGCCGAGATGCTCTCGTTCATGCAAGCTGTTCCCTGGGAAGCGACCGCACTCCGTTGCTATACGCCGAGGTAGCGATGCAGGACGTCCGGCTGCGCCTTGATCTCCTGCGCCGGACCCTCGTGAACGATATGTCCGTTGTTGACGATGTAGATGCGCTGGGCCAGCGACAGCGTCGCGGCCAGGTTCTGTTCGACCAGAACGATGGTTTGACCGGCCGCCGCGAGGTCGCTGCAAGCCTTCATGAGATCGCGAACGATGATCGGGGCAAGGCCTTCGAACGGCTCGTCGAGCAGAATGATCTTGGGATCGCGCACCAATGCGCGCGCGATCGCCAGCATCTGCTGTTCGCCGCCCGACAGATCGGTACCGCGATTGCCCCGCCGCTCCCGCAGTCGTGGAAACATTTCGTAGATGCGGCCGAGCGGCCAGCGCTTCGAGGCGGTCAGCCCGGCGAGAACCAGGTTTTCCTCCACGTTGAGGCTGCCGAAAATCCGGCGGTCTTCGTGCACGAGCTGCATGCCCGCCTGTGCGATGGCGTGGCTCTTTCGCCCCGCGACGTCGACGCCGTCGAACATCACCGCGCCCCTGCGCGGCGTCACCACGCCCATCAGGCTTTTCAGCGTCGTGCTCTTGCCGGCTCCGTTGCGGCCGAGCAGCGCCACGACCTCGTTGCGCTCGACGCGCAGCGAGACGTCGAACAGGATATGGGAATCCCCGTAATAGCTGTTCAGGCCCTTGACCTCGAGCAAGCTCATGCGCCGAGCACTCCATCCACGCCGCCCAGATAGGCCTCCTGCACCGCGGCGCTGTTCTTGATTTCCTCCGGCGTGCCCTCGACCAGCACACGGCCTTCCTGCAGGACGGTAACCCGTTCGGCGAGCTCAAACAATGAATCCATGTCGTGGTCGATGACAATCATGGTACGACCCCGGCTGATCGATTTGAGCAGCTTGACCGTTTCGATGCGCTCACGCGGACTCATGCCGGCGAGCGGCTCATCGAGCAGCAGCAGGCTCGGCGATGTAGCCAGCGCAAGGCCGATTTCCAGCCGGCGCTTCTCGCCATAGGCGAGTTCGGATACCGGCGTGTCAGGCCGCGAAGTGAGATTGACGAGCTCGAGCGTGCGCTGCACCTGCTCATTCAACTCCGGGATATTATCCACGCTTCGGAACAAGTCGAGCCGGAACTTGCCGCGCAATTGGGCGAGCGCGGCGATCACGACATTGTCGCGGACCGTGAGGCCGGTGAACAGCTGGTTGACCTGATAGCTCTTGGTCAGGCCGAGCTGGCACACGTCGGTAACGTTGGTGCCGGTGATGTCGCGCCCCTCGAACACGATCTTGCCGGAGGTCGGCGCAACTTCACAGGTCAGCATCTTGAAGAAGGTCGACTTGCCGGCGCCGTTGGGGCCGATAATGCCGCGCAGTTCGCCGTGGTTGACCGTGAAATCGATATTGCTGTTGGCGAACAGGCCGCCATAGCGCTTGGTGAGGCCGGTCGCCTGCAGGATCGGGCCGGAGGGGCCGTCGCCATCGCGATGCCGCGCCGGCGGTGGCGAGTTTCCGGCAACCGCGACTTCGGCGATTTTCGGTTGGTCCGCAGCAGCGGCGTCAGCCGCAGCCGCCGGCTTTTCCCGCTCGGAATGCCGCCTGCCGGCCATCCAGCGGTAAAGATCCTCGAGGCCGCCGATAATGCCGCGGCGCAGAAAACAGACCAGCAGCACGAACACGACACCCAGCACAAGTTTCCACGCCGCGCCGAGATTGAGCGCCGCCTGCAGGAAGTCCTGCAGGAACAGCCAGATCGCGGCGCCGACGAGCGGGCCGAACAGCGTGCCCCGGCCGCCGATTGCGGTTTGCATCACGAGCTGGCCCGAGGTGTCGAAGGTGAAGGCATCGGGCGGCATGAAGGCCTGCAGCACGCCGAGCAGGCCGCCGGCGAACCCGGCATAAGCGGCCGCGATCACGAAAGCCGTCAGCTTGTAGCCGTGAATATTGTGACCGACGGCGGTCGCGCGCAGCGGGTTGTCGCGGATCGCGCTGAAGATCGCGCCGACAGGCGAGCGCACGATACGCAGCGCGATGACGATGCCGACAAAATAGCACAAGGCGAGAAACTGGTAGAGCGACCAACCGGTGGTGAAATGAAGGGTGGTGAAGCCGAGATTGAAGCTCGGCGTCGGAACGCCGGGCAAGCCGTTTTCACCGCCGGTCCAGTTCGCCAGCGGATTGAATTCAACAAAAAAGAAAACCTCGGCGATCGCCACCGTGATCATGGCGAAATAGATGCCGGTGCGCCGCAGCGCGATCAGTCCGACCAGATAGCCAACGGCGGCGGCCGCAACCATGCCGATCACCAGCGCCAGGAAGACGTTGGGGAATCCCGCGCGGGTGAGCAGGTAGGCCGCGACAAAACCGCCAGTCCCATAGAATGCCGACTGGCCGAAGGACAGCAGTCCGGTAAAGCCGAACAGGATGTCGAAGCCGAGACCGAACAGGCCCCAGACCAGGATCCGGTTCACGGTATTGGGTGCAAACCCGATATGCGGCAGCACGAACGGCGCGACGATCAGGCCGATCGCCGTCAGCGTCTCGATCAAAAAAGGGCGTTGCTTGAGCATCAGATGACTACGTTCATTCGCGGCCCTGCACGCCAAGCAGGCCGTGCGGCCGCACCACGAGCACAAGCGTCATGGCCGCAAAAAGCATGACGTAGGCGTAGCCGGGGTTAAACATGGAGGTGACGCTGATGATTTCCCCGGCAATCAGCCCCCCGAGAATGGCGCCCGGAAACGATCCGACCCCGCCGATCACCACCACCACGAAGGTTTCCACCAGGATGTCGTCGCCGACACCCGGCGTCAGCGACACAACCGGCGCATTGACAATGCCGGCAAAGCCGGCGGCCATCGCGCCGATGCCGAACACGATCATGAAGACGCGGTGGACATTGATGCCGAGCGAATCGACCATCACCGCATCCTCGATGCCGGCGCGCACGATCATGCCGAGCCGCGTGCGGTAGAGGACGACGAACAGCGCGCCAAGGGCAATCGCGACGATACCAACGACCGCGAGACGGTAGGTCGGGTAATACATGAAGCCAAGCGAGGTGATCCCCTGGAAGAGCGGCGGCGGCGGCACCAGCTTCGACTCGCTGGAAAAGAACAGCCGCACCAGCTCGACGAAGCAGATGCCGAGCCCGAAGGTGACAAGGAGCTGGTCCTCATGCGGACGGTGATAGAAGTGACGGATAATGACGCGCTCCATCACCACGCCCAGGATCATCACGAACAGCGAGCCGGCAATCACCGCGACGATGAACGAACCGGTATATTCAAAAGCGACATAGCCGGCGTAACCACCGATCATGAACATCGCGCCATGCGCGAGGTTGAGCACGCCGAGCGTGCCGTAGATAATGGTCAGCCCGGAGCTGATCAGCGCCAGCAAGGCACCGAGCGCCAACCCATTGAATACCTGTGAGATGAAATTCGGCCAACTAATCATGAAATGCAATCACAGGGCGGCGTGGTTACAACCATATCACGCAATCCAGCGCACGGACGCAAAAAATGGCGCCGCGGACATCCAAATGCCGCGGCGCCTTTTTTCAGGGATCGCTCAGGTATAGTCGCCGAGATTGCAGCCGAACGCGTCAGGCTTCTGCATCAAGCCCTCGCCGGGCACGATTTCGATCACGTCGTAGTAGTCTTCCTTGCTCTTCATGTCCTTCTGCAGCTTGCCCTTGACGATGATGACGGGGCGAACGCACTGGTGATCTTCCTTGCGGTAATGCACATCGCCCACCAGCGACGGGATGGTTTCGCCCTTTTCATAGGTCTTGATGATGTCCGGCGGATAGAAGCTGCCGGCCTCTTCGACCATGTGTGCCCAATGCGCGAAGCTGATGTAGGAATTGGCCGCACCCCACTCCGGCTTGTAGCCATACTTCTTGTCGAACGCGTCGTTGAACATCTTGGCCAGCGGATATTTGTCTTCGATCGTCCACCAGTAGTCGGTGGCGGCATAGACCCCCTGCATCAGGCCGCCGGTTTCCCGCGCGATGAACGGCACCTGGTAGGGGACCACGAGCTTCATCTTGTCGAGCACGCCGAACTGCTTGGCCTGCTGGGTCGAGAGCACGGCGTCGTGTCCCCAATTGACGTTGATCAGCACATCGGCGCCGGAATTGGCGACGTTGAGCAGATAGGACGAATAATCGGGGGCGCCGAGCGGCGCGACCTGGTTGGTTGCCGTGGTCCAGCCCGCGGTGGCCAGATAGTCCTGCATCGACTTCGTGACGGTATGACCATAGGTGTAGTCCGGGGTCAGATAGGCCGCCTTCTTGTTCTTGCCGAAGTTCTTGACCATGATCGGACCGATCGCGGCGGCCGCCGTCTGGCCGTAGAAATTCTGGCGGAAGCCGTAGCGCACGCAGTCCTTGCCGGTGGTGTCGTTGGAGCCGGAAATGCCGGTTACGTAGAGCACCTTTTCGCGCTGCGCGAGCTTGTTCAGCGCCACCGCGACCGCGCTCGAGGTCGAGCCGGTCATCAGGATCGCCTTGTTCTCGGAGATGAAGCGCTGCTGCGCCTGCACGGCGTCGTTCGGCTTGGCGCCGGAGTCGGCGACGCCGAGCTTCAATTCCTTGCCCAGCACGCCCTTGGTGGTCTTGGGCGAGATTTTTTTGATCAGCTCATTGCCGCTGTTGATGTGCTCTACCGCGAGCTCCCAGCCCTTGAGCTCGTCTTCTCCCTGCACCGCATAAGTGCCGGTCCGCGGCACGGCAACGCCGATGAACACTGAGGAGCCGGAGGAACCGGCTGGATAGGTGCCGATCGCCGGATGATCCTCGGCGAACGCGTAGGGCATCCCGAAGGGCAGCATCGTTCCGCCCGCCAATCCGGCCGCGATCTGCAGAAGCGTGCGGCGGGATACAACGAGGCCGGAATCTCGTCCGACAACTAGGTTTTTCACTACCGGTCCTCCCAAATATATAATGTGATGTACCCGACTATCGTCGGCCATTCAGAGTATGTAGCGCGCAGACGCTGGCGCTCAGTACGGCGCAAGTTGCGTGCCCGCATCGGGCGCCATATCGCTTCACGATAGACGTCCGTGTCAATGTCACTTTCGTCGCACGCGCCCGAATTTACATCGGAATTTATATCGGATTGCGATATAACCGAACGTCCATTGTGCACTGCGGTAGCGGCGAAAATGGCGAGAACCCGCCGCAGGAGAATGCGAGATGGCCACGTCGAAGAGAAAGCCGCGACGTCCGATGGAGGCCCCCGCGGTGGAAGCGCAGGCCCATCGCGAGCCTGACGAGGCGGTGGACTACGAAGCCCTCGCTCAATTCCGTTTTGAGCTGCGGAAATTTCAGGCCTTCAGCACGGCGGCGGCCCTTCAGGCCGGTCTGACGCCTCAGCAGCATCAGGTGCTGCTGACGATCAGGGGTTTTTCGAACCTTGATCCGCTGTCCGTTGGCGACCTCGCGGATTTCCTTCTCATCCAGCACCACACCGCCGTCGGGCTTGTGGATCGCATGGCAAAACGTGAGCTGATCAGCCGCAGCATCGATGAAACCGACGGTCGACGGGTGCTGCTGAAACTGACCAAGGAGGGCGAGCGCCGGCTGCGCAAACTCTCCAAAATCCACCAGGACGAACTCGCCGCCATCGGACCGGCGTTGGCCAGAATCGTCGAGACATTCCGGCGGCGCTGACAGGCCTCGCTATCCCGAAGCCATCCAGTGCAAGCTGCGCCAAACTATCCGCTTGAATTAGCCAGGCGGTTGGTGAACTTGGCGGCAGCAAAAAGCCAGCGCGCCCCGGGGCGACTTCCCCTCCGATCCAGCGCCTGCCGGGAGTTAGACGCGCGTGGACGCCACCATTTTCCTGTTCCTGCTGCAGGACGGTATCATCAACGGCGCCGTCTATGCCCTCGTGGCCATCGCGACGGTGCTGGTATTCGCCGTGACGCGGGTGATCCTGGTACCGCAGGGCGAGTTTGTGGCCTTCACGGCGCTGACCATCGCGGCCCTCGAAAACGGCCGTGTGCCGTCGACGCCATGGCTGTTGCTGGCGCTCGGCGGCCTCGCCGCGTTGTCCGAAGGGGTGCGGCATTTCCGTGAGCTCAGCGTCCGTCGCGTGGCCAGAATCGCGCTGTTCGATCTGGTGCTGCCGATCGCCCTGTTGTTGCTGACGCGAACCCTGGCGCCGATGAAACTCGGCCAGGCGGCGGATATTCTGCTTGCGATCGCGCTGATCACGCCGATGGGCCCGATGATCTACCGCATCGCCTTCGAACCGATCGCCCATTCCAGCGTGCTGGTGCTGTTGATGGCCGCATTCGGCGTGCATTTTTCGTTGACCGGGTTGGGCCTGCTGTTTTTCGGCCCCGAGGGCACCGGCACCACACCATTGTCCTCGGCCTCGTTTTCGCTCGGCAGTCTCGTCATAACCGGACAAAGCGTCGCGGTGCTGATCGTCACGGCGCTGCTACTGGTGCTGTTCGCGGTGTTCTTTGGCCGCACGCTGCTCGGCAAGGCGCTGCGCGCCTGCTCGTCGAACCGCATCGGCGCCCGGCTGGTCGGAATCCCGACCTCCGCCGCCGGACAAATCGCGTTCGCGCTGGCCGCGCTTCTCGGTGCCATCTCCGGCGTCCTGGTCGGCCCGCTGATGACGGTGTTCTACGACAGCGGATTTCTGATCGGGCTGAAAGCGTTCGTCGCGGCGATCCTGGGTGGGCTCGCGAGCTATCCGCTGACGGTGGTTGCCGCCCTTGGCGTCGGATTTGCCGAGGCGCTGTTTTCTTTCTGGGCCAGCAATTTTAAGGAAGTGCTGGTATTCACATTGATCATTCCGGTGCTGGCATGGCGCTCGGTCTATGCGCCGCATGCCGAGGAGACGGAATGAAGCCGTCGCGCGGACCGTTGATCGCCGGCTTCTGCGCAGCCGCGATCCTGATCCTGCCTTTCACCGGCCTGATGCCGGATTACTGGATCACGCTATTCAACTACATCGGCATTTCCAGCCTGGTCGCGATCGGTCTCGTGCTGCTGACAGGCGTCGGCGGCATGACCTCGTTCGGACAGGCGGCCTTTGTCGGCTTTGGCGCCTATACGACCGGCGTGCTCACGCTGCATCTCGGCATCTCGCCGTGGCTGACCTTGCCCGCTTCGCTCGTCGTGACGATGGGAGCCGCCGCCCTGATCGGCGCGGTCACGGTGCGGCTTTCCGGTCACTATCTGCCGCTTGGCACCATCGCCTGGGGCATCGCTTTCTTCTATCTGTTCGGCAATGTCGGCTGGCTGGGCGCGCATGACGGGCTGGACGGCATCCCGCCGCTGCGGATCGGCAGCCATGCGCTGACCGATCCGCGCGAATATTTCGTGGTGGTCTGGATCGCCGTCGTGCTTACCGTGATCGCGACGCAAAACCTGCTTGGCGGCCGCATCGGGCGCGCGATCCGCGCGCTCCGGCGCAGCACCCGCGCCGCCGAAGCGTTCGGCGTCAATACCTCGGCGGCCAAGCTGATGGTGTTTGTCTATGCGGCAATGCTGGCAGGATTGGCGGGCTGGCTCTATGCGCATTTCCAGCGCTCGGTTTCGCCAAGTCCCTTCGGCATCAATGCCGGCACCGAATATCTGTTGATGGCGGTGCTGGGTGGCGCCGGCCGGGTCTACGGCGCCATTCTCGGTGCGGCCGGCATCACCGTGCTTCGCGATCAGCTGCAGAACCTGCTGCCATGGCTGACCGGCAACACCGGTAATTTCGAGACGGTGGCGTTCGGTGCGATTCTGGTGCTGATCCTGCAAACCGCTTCCGGCGGAATATGGCCGATCCTGTTTGGCCCTCCCCCGCCGCCGTCGCCGCCAATGCCGGTCGGCGACCGGAGGCTGCCGGATCGGCAACTGCCGCCTCCGGGGACACCTCTGCTGCAAGCGCAGTCGGCCCGCAAAGCATTCGGCGGACTGGTCGCCGTCAACGACGTGAGCTTCGAGGTCGACAGCGCGCAAATCATCGGTCTGATCGGCCCCAACGGCGCGGGCAAGAGCACCACGTTCAATCTCATCACCGGCGTGTTTCCGCTCAGTTCCGGCCGAATCGAATTCGAGGGACATCCGCTGCGGGCGCAGACGCCGCAACGCGCCGCGGCACTGGGTCTCGGCCGCACTTTCCAGCATGTCGAAATCGTCGCCGACATGAGCGTGATCGAGAACGTCGCACTCGGCGCCCATCTGCGCGGACACGCCGGATTGCTGCGCTCGATCCTCAAGCTCGACCGCGCCGAAGAGGCGTTGCTGTTCGCCAATGCGCAGCGCCAGCTCGATCGCGTCGGGCTCGCCGATGTCGCGTTCAAGCCGGCCGGTACGCTGGCGCTCGGTCAGTTGCGGCTGGTCGAGGTCGCACGCGCCCTGTGTCTCAATCCGGTGCTGTTGCTTCTGGACGAGCCTGCCGCCGGATTGCGCGTCGGCGAAAAGAAGGCGCTGGCGCGTCTGCTGCGCGAAGTCCGCACCGAGGGAATCAGCGTGCTGCTGGTCGAGCACGACATGGATTTCGTCATGAGCCTGGCGGATCGCCTGGTGGTGCTCGATTTCGGCACCAAGATCGCCGAAGGCGTCCCCGCCGATATCCGGCAGGATCCGGTTGTGCTCGAAGCCTATCTCGGAGGCGTATCGTGACAACGCCTTTGCTGGATGTCCGCGGTCTCTGCGTGTCCTATGGGCGCGCTCAGGTGGTCCACGATGTCTCGATATCGGTGGCAACAGGCGCGCTTGTCACCGTGATTGGCTCCAACGGCGCCGGCAAGACGACCCTGCTCAACGCCATCATGGGACTTTTGAAGTCGAAGGGCCATATCGGGTTCCGCGATCACGCGATCAACGCGGTGACGCTGGAAAACCGCGTGCAGGCCGGTCTCTGCCTGGTCCCGGAACGGCGCGAACTGTTCGCCGACATGCCGGTCGAGGACAATCTGCTGCTCGGAGGTTTCCGGCGACCCAGGGCCGAGCGAAACCAGACGCTGGAGCAGATTTTTGCGCGGTTGCCGCGGTTGAAGGAGCGGCGGCGGCAACTGGCCGGGACGCTGTCCGGAGGCGAACGCCAGATGCTGGCGATGGGCCGCGCGCTGATGGCGCGGCCGACGCTGTTGATGCTCGACGAGCCGAGCCTGGGGCTCGCACCGCGGATCGTGCGCGACGTCTTTCATATCCTGACCGACTTGCGCAAGAGCGGCGTTTCGATTTTGCTGGTGGAGCAGAACGCGCGCGCCGCGCTCGAAGTGGCTGACTATGCCTATGTGATGGAGCTCGGCGCCATCACCACGCAGGGGTCGCCGGATGAAATTGCCCGCAATCCAAGGTTGGTCGAAAGTTATCTCGGCCTCGGCGGAAACGAGTATTAGGATAACAACAAACAAAGGGAGAAGATGATGTTACGCAACAAGGGTTGGATGATCGTGCTGGCCACGCTGTTGGGCGTCGGCAGCGCGCATGCGCAGATCAAGATCGGCATCACCATGAGCGCGTCCGGACCGGGCGCTGCGCTCGGCCAGCCGCAAAGCAAGACCGTGGCCGCATTGCCGAAGGAAATCGCCGGACAGAAGATCACTTACTTTCCGCTCGACGACGAATCGGACCCGACCAAGGGCGCGCAGAACGCGCGCAAGCTGATCGCCGAGGAGAAGGTCGACGTTCTGATCGGCTCCTCCCTCACCCCCGTCAGCCTGCCGCTGATCGACATTGCGGCGGAGGCCAAGACACCGCTGATGACCATGGCCGCGGCCGCCGTTCTGGTCACACCGATGGATGCCAAGCGCAAATGGGTCTACAAGGTGGTGCCGAACGACGACATCATGGCCAACGCCATCCTGAAATATATCGCCAAGACCGGCGTCAAGACGCTCGGCTATATCGGCGTCTCCGACGCCTATGGCGAAGGCTATTACAAGGTGCTGAGCGAGGCCGCGCCCAAGCTCGGCATCACGCTGACCGGCCATGAGGTCTACGCCCGCAGCGATGCCAGCGTTACCGGCCAGGCGCTGAAGGTGATCGCGACCAGGCCCGACGCGGTGTTCATCGCCTCGGCCGGAACCCCGGCGGTGCTGCCGCAAAAGGCGCTGCGCGAGCGCGGCTACAAGGGACCGATCTTCCAGACCCACGGGGTTGCCACCGAGGAATTCATCAAGCTCGGCGGCAAGGACGTCGACGGCGCGATCTTCACCGGCGAGGCCTTCACCATCGTCAACGATCTGCCGGCCGACAGTCCGTTCCACAAAGCCACGGCGAACTTCATCGACGCCTACAAGGCCGCCAACGGAACCGTCCCCTCGATCTTCGGCGCCCACCTCTGGGACTCGATGACCCTGGTCGAGCACGCCATTCCGGCGGCGCTGAAGGTGGCCAAGCCCGGCACCGAAGCATTCCGCGCCGCATTGCGTGACGAGATCGAAAAGACCAAGGATCTCGCGCTCAACAATGGCCTCTCCAACATGACGCCGGACAACCACAACGGCTATGACGAGCGGTCGGCATTCCTGATTCAAGTCAAGGACGGCGCCTTCCATCTCGTCAAGTGAACTAAGCGTCGTCCAGCAACGTGGCTTCATCCTTCGAGACGCGGCCAAATGGCCGCTCCTCTGGACGAGGTCTGTCAGACCCTCATGGTGAGGAGCCCGCGCAGCGGGCGTCTCGAACCACGAGGCCACCGGCGATTCAACCCAATTTTGTCACTGATCGCCATGCGGTGATCCCGTCAGTGAATCTCGGCAGAACGCTGCAATGCCTGCTTCAGTTTCTCGAGCGTGAAGTCGGGACTGCGGGCAATTTCCAGGATCGGCGTCTCGCGCCGGCCGCAAAGTTCGGCGGCATCGGGCAGCTTGGCGGCGACGTCGTGCGGAATCACGATCGCGCCATGGCGGTCGGCATGAATGAGGTCATCCGAGCGCACGGTCATCCCGGCGACGCGAACCTCGCCGCCAAAACTTTCGGCATGGACGTGGGCGTGTGAGGGTCCGATCGAACCGGCAAGGGCCTGGAAGCCCGGCGCCCACTGTGCGATGTCACGGATCGAGCCGTCGGTGACGACGCCGAGACAGCCGAGCGCCTTGTGCACCGAGCTTTGAACCTCACCCCAGAACGCGCCGTATCCGACATCGGCGCCGTCGATATCCTGGATCACGCTGATGCGCGGACCATGGCCGGTGCCGACATATTCGTAATAGGCGATCCGGCGCTTCTGCTGTTCGTTGGCTGGAAGGCCGGAGGCGAGCACGGAGCGGATGGTCACGGTGCGCGCATAACCGACGATCGGCGGCAGATCGGGGAATGGACACACCAGCGGCTTGGTGGTGTAGCCGGCCAGACGGCGGTCCGGCGCCACGATTTCCATCGCGTTGCAGATCGTCGGCGTGTCGTAACGTGCCAGCGCTTCAAGCAGCGAAGCAGGCAGCGGCGCGGATGCGGATGTCGTCACGGCATTGCTCTCCTCGGTCCCGTCGCGGCCGGCTCTTGAAGCCGCATTGGCAGCCCTATAGCCGACGTTGCCATCGAACCCAACTCGATCGTCAGTCATGGCAGCCATGGCCGGGACCGGTGAATCGATTGAGGCGGCCGGACGATCGGCTCAGTTCAGCCGAGCCGGCCGATTGTCCTGTTCGGAAGTAGCCGGGGCAAAGGGCGGCGCAGGATCGGGCGGAGCCGCATCGGCAGGCGTTGCGGCCTGCGCCGCGGCCCGGCGGGCGTGATCGCGGTAGGATTTCCATCCCACCGGCAGGCTCAACAAATACAGCACCGAACCCGCCGATAGAATGTACCAGGGATAGCTGATCAGGAGCGCGATGAAGAAGACCACGGAGACGAAAACCGGCAGCACCATTTCCGGGGGCACGCGCATGCGCACGGTCTTGCCTGAAAACACCGGCAGGCGGGACACCATCAGGAATGCAATCGTCAGGGTATACAGCGCGGTCAGGATCGCCGGCGGCTGCGGTATGCTGAGGAATGCCAGATAGATCGGAAGCAACACGGTGATCGCGCCGGCCGGCGCGGGAACGCCGGTGAAGTAGTTTGCCGCAAACGGCGGCTTGTTGGGATCGTCCATGGTGGCGTTGAAACGCGCCAGCCGCAGGCCGCCGCTGATCGCGAAAACCATTGCGGCGATCCAGCCGCCATTGTGCAATTCATGCAGCTGCCAGAAGTACAGAATGAGGCCCGGCGCGACGCCGAAATTGACAAAGTCCGCGAGGCTGTCGAGCTCCGCTCCGAATTTCGACTGCCCCTTGATCATGCGGGCCACGCGACCGTCGAGGCCGTCGAGCACCGCGGCGAACACAATCGCCGCCACCGCCAATTCCATCCGCCCTTCGGTGGAAAGCCGGATTGCGGTCAACCCGGCGCAGATCGCCAGCAAGGTGATCACGTTGGGCACCAGCATCCGCACCGGGATCGGGCGGAACCGGCGCCGGCGCATTTCCGGATAGCGGGGGTCGGGGGGCATCTGCATGGCTCCCACCAATATAGCAAGCGCGGGGTCCCACCGCCATGTGGCGGGTTCGACGGCCGTTCGAGGGGCGGGATGGTTAAGCCGGTCCAACGCCAAGCATTTTCAATGGTTAGACGCCACTAGCGACTCGTACCCACACCCAAACCCACAGCCGCAGACCCGGCAAAATGGCCTCTTGGGACATCCCTGGAGGGCCCCGGTCACCGGCTGGTGACCGGCCGGCCGTGCCCCCTGCCCCGGCCCGGTCACCGGCCGGGCGTACCCGGTCACCGGCCGGTGACCGGGCCGCCCCCGGCCTCCGCCGGCGCGCCAGCGGGTCGCCGCCGGGATCGCGCTTTAATTGCAAGTGACGATGACACGATCTCGGATTGTGAAATACATAAGCCGTGCATCAAGGGGTTGTCCTAATTGGGACAGCGCCCTCGGATGCTGGTTAATCCGCCCGGTAAATGCGGCCGGCGTCGGGAAGCTTGAAATCCGCCAGAATGGTCTCGCCGGCGACCGCGGTCTGGCCTTCGGAGACCAGCGATGGCGTGCCTTCGGGCAAATAGACGTCGAGACGCGAGCCGAACCGTATCAGCCCGAACCGCTCGCCGGCACCGATCAACTGCCCTTCGCGGACGAACGACACGATCCGGCGCGCCACCAGCCCCGCAATCTGAACCACGCCGATGCGGCCGTTCGGCGTCGAGATCGCCAGCGAGTTGCGCTCGTTGTCCTCGCTCGCCTTGTCGAGTTCGGCATTGATGAAGGTGCCCGGCCGGTAGGCAATGCGGTCGATCCGTCCCGCGACCGGACTGCGGTTCACATGGCAGTTGAACACGCTCATGAAGATCGAGATCCGCGGCAGCGGCCGGTCGCCGAGGCCGAGCTCGGCCGGCGGCAATACCTGCGTGACCATCGAGACCCGTCCGTCGGCGGGCGCCACGACAAGCCCTTCGCGGACCGGCGTGACCCGCACCGGGTCGCGAAAGAACAGCGCGCACCAGATGGTCAGCAGCGTTCCGATCCAGCCCAGCGGCGTCCAGATCCAGAACAAGATCAGGGTCGCCAGCGCGAAGCCGCCGATGAACGGGTAGCCTTCGCGGTGGATCGGCGGAATCTGCGCACGGATCGAATTGCTAATCGACATCGGAGCGATCCTTCAGTCCGAACCAAATCCTTCCGGTTCAGGCATTCATTCGGCGGCGGCCGGCGTCGTCAGTTCGGCAGCGGCCGGCGTCGCCGGCGCATCGTCGACCGACGGTGGCACCCGGTTCGGCGCTTCGTTCTCGTCGGCGATCCGCGCCAGCCTCTCCCGTGCCTCTTCCGCCTCGCGCTGCCGATTCCACATACTGGCATAAAGTCCACCGGTTGCCAAAAGCTGGGCGTGCGTCCCGCGCTCGGCAATATGGCCCTGGTCCAGCACGATGATCTCGTCGGCTCCGACAATGGTGGAGAGCCGGTGCGCGATCACGAGCGAGGTGCGATTGCGCGCCACCCGTTCCAGCGCGCCCTGAATTTCGTGCTCGGTATGGCTGTCGAGCGCGGAGGTCGCCTCGTCGAGCACGAGGATCGGCGGCCCCTTCAGCACCGTGCGCGCGATAGCGACACGCTGCTTCTCGCCACCCGACAATTTCAGGCCGCGTTCGCCGACCTGGGTCTCGTAGCCCTTCGGCGACATCCGGATGAAACCGTCGATCTGGGCAAGCTGCGCCGCCTCTTCCACCTCGGCGTCGGTCGCATCCCAGCGGCCATAGTGAATGTTGTAGCGGATGGTATCGTTGAACAGCACGGTATCCTGCGGCACCATGCCGATCGACGCCCGCAGCGATGTCTGCGTGACGTTGCGGATGTCCTGGCCGTCGATCAGGATCCGGCCGCCCGAAACGTCATAAAGCCGGAACAGCAGCCGCGAGATCGTCGACTTGCCGGCCCCGGACGGACCGACGATCGCAACCGTCTTGCCGGCCGGCACATCGAAGCTGAGACCCCGCAGGATCGGACGCTCGGGATCGTAGGAGAAGCGCACATTGTCGAAACGCACCTGGCCCGTCGTGACAACCAGCGGCCTGGCGCCGGGAATATCCTTGATTTCCGGGTTCTTCGACAACACGCCGAACATCTTCTCGATATCGATGATTGCCTGCTTGATCTCGCGATAGACCATGCCCATGAAATTCAGCGGCTGGTAAAGCTGGATCATCATGGCATTGACCATGACAAAGTCGCCCACGGTATTCTTCCCGCTGCGCACGCCGACCGCACACATCAGCATGGTCGCGGTCAGGCCGGCCGTGAAGATGATCGCCTGCCCAGTGTTGAGGACCGCGAGCGACGTGTAGGTCTTGACGCTGGCGCGCTCGTAACCTGCCATTGATTGATCGTACCGGCTGGCTTCGCGTTCCTCGGCGCCGAAATACTTCACCGTCTCATAGTTCAGCAGCGAGTCGATTGCCTTGGTATTCGCCTCAGTATCGGATTCATTCATCTTGCGGCGAATCTCGATCCGCCATTCGGTGGCGATGTAGGTGTAATACATGAACACCACGACCGTGATCATCGTCGCCAGCACGTAGCGCCAGTCGAATTTCCACAGCAGCACCGCCATCAGCAGCGACACCTCGACGATGGTCGGGACCAGTTGCAGGATCACCATCCGCACGATTACTTCGATGCCGAGACGGCCGCGCTCCAGCACGCGGGTCAGGCCGCCGGTCTTGCGCTCCAGATGGAACCGCAGCGACAGCTCGTGCATGTGCACGAAGGTGATGGAGGCAAGCTTGCGCACGGCATGCATCGCCACCCGGGCAAAAATTCCGTCGCGCCATTGGGTCAGCACCGCCATCAGGACCCGCAACGCGCCGTAGCTCGCGGTCATGATCAGCGGCGATGCGATCAGCCACATCGTCCAGTTCGACGGCTGCACCGGGGCGGTATTGGCGCCGGTCAGGGCGTCGATCGCCCATTTGAAGGTAAACGGCACCGCAAGCGTCGCGACCTTGGCGATCAGCAACAGCACCACCGACCAGACCACGCGCATCTTCAGATCGACGCGATCGCCCGGCCAGATATACGGCCAAAGATGCACCAGCGTCCCGATCAGGGTCGCCTGTTCGATCGACCTGTCGGCAACAGGCCCTGCAGGACCGTGGCCCCGGAAATCATGGTGCGTCATCGCTTGAGGTCCGGGAGCCAAGCCACGCGCCGATTCGCAGCCGCCTGCAATTTTCCAACCATGTTCATCCGGCACGTCATATAGGCGGTTTGCTCCCTGTGCACACCCTCACGTAATCGATTCTTTCACAGTTTCCGGCATTTAGGAGCAAGTCTCGGTCGCGTCGGACGACCTGCGAGGCTTGACGCCTTTACGCTGCAGTGCCACATGGCTGACATGAGCAAGATCAATACTGTCTGTGTCTATTGCGGCTCCGGACCCGGCACCGATCCGCAATTTGTTGAAGCTGCGGTCGAATTCGGCAAGGTGCTGGCCGAGAACGGGGTTCGCCTCGTCTATGGCGGCGGTTCGCTTGGGCTGATGGGCGCCGTCGCCAAATCCGTGCTGGATCATGGCGGCTCGGCTACCGGCATCATTCCCGAGTTCCTGAGGTCGCGCGAACTCGCGCTCACACGTGTCCAGGAGATGATTGTCACGCCCGACATGCACGAACGCAAGCGGCTGATGTTCGAGCGTTCCGACGCCTTTGTCGCGCTGCCCGGCGGGGTCGGGACGCTGGAGGAACTGGTCGAGCAGCTGACCTGGCAGCAACTTGGCCGTCACTCCAAACCGATCCTGCTCGCAAACATCAACGGCTTCTGGGAGCCCTTGCTCGACCTGTTTACACATATGCGCGCCACGGAATTCATCCGGCCGAGTTTGGCGGTCAATATTCTCAAGGCAGAGCGGGTCGAGGATATCCTGCCGCGGCTGCGTAGCGCTGCAAGCCGAGCACCTGATGGCAGCAAGGAACTGACCCCCGAAGTGGCACGGCGGTTGTAGATAACTCCGGCACCGTGACTTCATCCTTCGAGACGCGCGCGAAGAGCGCTCCCCAGGACGAGGTCTCGTTAGATCCTCATGGTGAGGAGCGCGGCAACGCCGCGCGTCTCGAACCACGAGGCCATTGGGCCGACTGCATTATATATTAGTCGCCGGGGAACGTCACCGCCTCGATCCGATGGCCGTCGGGATCGACAATGAACGCCGCGTAGTAGCGCACGCGATCATGCGGGCGCAGCCCGGGCGCGCCGCCGGAGGAAGCCCCTCCGGCATCGAGCGCCGCCGCATGGAACGCGTCGACCGCTGCGGTCGATTTCGCCCGCAGACAGATATGGGTGCCGCTTCCCTGCTCTGCCCGCGCGAGGCCCGCACGCAGATTGATCCAGAACTCGGGATAGGCCTTGCCGAAGCCGACGGTCGCAGGCCGCGTCACCAGCCGCGAAAATCCGAGCGGCGCCAGCGTCCGTTCATAAAACCGCGCGGAACGCTCGAGATCGCCGACGCCAACCGAGACATGATCGAGCATGTGAAGTCTCCGACATCTTTTCCGTCATTGCGAGCCTCACGCCGGCGCGCCGGATTTCACCAGCTTGTAGATCACCGAATCCATCAGCGCCTGAAACGAGGCGTCGATGATATTGGGCGACACCCCGATCGTGGTCCAGCGCTCGCCGGCCTCGTCCTCGCTCTCGATCAGCACCCGCGTCACCGCTTCGGTGCCGCCATTGAGGATCCGCACGCGATAGTCGATCAGCTTGAGGCCTTCGATGAAGCTCTGGTACTGGCCGAGATCCTTGCGCAGCGCGACGTCGAGCGCATTGACCGGGCCGTTGCCCTCGGCCGCCGAGATCAGTTTCTCGCCGGCGACGTCGACCTTCACCACCGCCATCGCCACGGTGACGCGCTGACCGTTGGAGTTATAGCGCTGTTCGACATTGACGTCGAACTGCTCGACCCGGAAATATTCCGGCACCCGGCCGAGCGTGCGCCGCGCCAGCAGATCGAACGAGGCGTTGGCGGATTCATAGGCATAGCCGGCGGCCTCGCGTTCCTTCATTTCCTCGACCAGGCGCGCGAGCTTCGGATCGTTGCGGTCGTAGGCAATGCCGGCCCGCTCGAGTTCGGCAATGACGTTGGAACGGCCGGCCTGATCGGAGACCAGCACCTTGCGATGGTTGCCGACCGATTCGGGCGAGACATGCTCGTAGGTCTGCGGGTCCTTGAGGACCGCCGACGCGTGAATGCCGGTCTTGGTGACGAACGCGCTTTCGCCGACATAGGGCGCATGGCGGTTCGGCGCGCGGTTAAGCATGTCGTCCAGCGTGCGCGAGACCTTCATCAGGGTCGCGAGCTTGGGCGGCGAGACGCCGATCTCGAAGGCATCGGAAAATTCGCGCTTGAGCCGCAGCGTCGGGATCAGCGAGCACAGATTGGCATTGCCGCAGCGTTCGCCGAGGCCGTTCAGCGTGCCCTGGATCTGCCGCGCGCCGGCGCGCACCGCGGCCAGCGAATTGGCGACCGCCTGCTCGGTGTCGTTATGGGCGTGGATGCCGACGTGATCGCCGGGGATCTGCTTGACCACCTCGCCGACGATGGCCTCGACCTCGTGCGGCATGGTGCCGCCATTGGTGTCGCACAGCACGACCCAGCGCGCACCGGAATCATAGGCCGCCCTGGCGCAGGCGAGCGCGAACTGACTGTCCTCCTTGTAGCCGTCGAAGAAGTGCTCGCAGTCCAGCATCACCTCGCGGCCGGCCGATTTCGCTGCCGCTACGCTGTCGCGGATCGAGGCGAGGTTCTCCTCGTTGCTGGTCCCGAGCGCCACCCGGACCTGATAGGCCGAGGATTTCGCGACAAAGCAGATCGCATCGGCTTTGGCTTCCAGCAGCGCGGCAAGGCCCGGATCGTTCGAGGCCGAGCGGCCCGGACGCCGGGTCATCCCGAACGCGGTGAAGCGGGCATGAGCGAATTTCGGCTTCTCGGCGAAAAACTCTGTGTCGGTGGGATTGGCGCCGGGGTAGCCGCCCTCGACGTAATCGATGCCGAGTTCGTCGAGCATCCCGGCGATCAGCTGCTTGTCATGCAGCGTGAAATCGACCCCGTTGGTCTGCGCGCCGTCGCGCAACGTGGTGTCGAACAGATAGAGGCGTTCGCGGCTCATGTCGGAACTCCCGGCGCCGGGCTCTCGGCCAGCGTCTTCTGCATCGTGGTGTTGGCAAGCCATTCGCCATTGACGGTGACGCTGTTGCGTTGTTTGGCAACGTATCCGCGCTTGGCAAAAAACGGCTGCGCGTTGTCGCTGGCATCGACCGTGAGGGTCTGCGCCCCGCGGCTGCCGGCAAGCCTTTCCAGCGCCTCGCACAGCATCGACGCCACGCCCTGCCCGACCGCGCCGGGGTGGACGTAGAGCATGTCGATGTGATTCGCGCCTCTCAGCGAGGCAAAGCCGACCGGCGAATTCTGCAGCGTCGCAACCAGTGTGAGTTCGCCGGCCAGACGCCTGCCGAACTGTTCTTCGTCATCCGCGGCACCGGCCCAGGCCTGCTGCTGCGCCTCGGTGTAGTCCTCGCCGGTCAGTTCCTCGATGGCGGCAACGAAGATCGCCGCCAGCACCGGCGTATCCGCCGCGAGGTACGGCCGCAAGGCGGGTGTTGGCAGCGCCTGTCCCATCACGAAAAGACCTGCTTGCTCATCGCGCGATCTCC
>Ga0208849_1000320_pt1 | contig 46824 bp, 51 predicted proteins | sample NGESurdeep072012_10_FD_184470 | JGI IMG/M metagenome (GOLD analysis project Ga0208849, IMG submission 184470) | Arctic peat soil microbial communities from Barrow, Alaska - NGEE Surface sample 53-3 deep-072012 (SPAdes) | ecosystem: Environmental > Terrestrial > Soil > Wetlands > Peat ... | reverse complement strand
GAGTGCAACCTTGGCCTTGAAATCGGGCTTGAACTTGTTTCTTCTTCCTTGCACGTGCACCTCCAGGATGCGTCAGTGCTCATCTTAAGAAACTGTCCAGTTTCCAGGGTCCACTTCATTACGGGATTGGGTACGTCCTCCCAACTCTTCTTCCCGGGACCTTGGTAAACGAGTGCTTTCATGGCTATTGCTCCTTGTCAGTTCGTCCACTGCTCGTTCTCAAAGACAAATTGAGAGACATTCGGTACGGAGAACGGTCAGTGGCAGTGCGTCACGTACTCATTCTCCTCGCCGTCGACAGCGCTAACTAGAGTCAAAGGTCCCTTTCGTTCTTTCACGTCGCTCAAGAAGTTAAAAGGACTCGAACAGCGATATCGATCACGGCGATTCAAGTACCGATTGGCAGATTCTCGACTCGTGGTCGGGAACGAAACTACAACGTCGATAGAAGCCTCGCTTGCCCCGCGATGCGTGAATGGCGTCCAACGTGTCGCGACCGACTACCCGATTCGAACAGACGGGTGGCAGGTGGGATCCCCCTTACGGATCGTAGGGAACTGACGTTTGACAGAATCACCACCGACGAAACGAACATTGTTGCAAGGCCAATCAAGCTGATGGTAATTGACGACGTGAAGAATAAGACAAGCCAAACTGAACCGACGGCGAAGCCCGTCACACCGCGCCGAAGAATCCGCCGCCCCTGAGCGTGAATCCGCTTCCCACTTAAGCTGTCACCGAACTTAGGATCCTGAGTTAAGAGGGAATATTCGAGTTCCGCAAGTACTTTTTGCTCATACTCCGTCAGTGCCATCGCGACCCTCCGACCTCGGTAGCGACTCATTGTATTGTTCGCTTTGGGGAGTGGCCTAGGCACAATGTCCCGTTTTTTTTACTTCGACCACTTGCCGCGGGGACAGGCTGAGATGGGACCTGACACGATCATGAGCGTGTCGTCCATCCCGAACATAAGGACCGGATGGACCCCCGCCCACCCTCGTTCACCGATCATGGACAATCGCAGGTTCGACGAGGGCATTCTCGAGCATTGCCCGAGCCAACAATTCTCGCGAGCGGCACCGTCTCGAGAATGTGACGTTCGCCCCTAGTACTCAACTCCAAGCGGAAGGAAGATGAATCCGTGAAGGCGTCATCAGGATACCTAGGGCGTGCAGATCGTGCTTGCGCCGCACGACTCACCAGGTGCCGTCGACGACGCCCCGGTGGTACCACGCACGCTTCGTACAGCAATCGAACGTCGCCCGTCTCGACTGGCTGCAAAGTCATTGACGGAACTCGAGACGATCGTCCTTACCGTCACGGCGGACCGACATGAGCGACCACGACGTACTTTCCGGCGTCGACGTTGAGCGAGGTGCGATGCTGCGTACTCGCTTCGTTGCATGGCGTTACCCGGAAGACTTGACGACGCACATTGACGTTTCTACGGGCGCGAAGCTGCGTCTTCGGGCCATTCGTGCAAGCGACGCCGACAAGCTCGTCGCGTTCCATTGTCAACTCTCGTCGAGCTCGATTTATCGGCGATATTTTTCTGAACATCCCAAGCTCGCGGACGAAGAGGTGCGTCACTTCACCCGAATCGACTACGTCGATCGCGTAGCCCTCGTGATTCTCGATCGCGATGACCTCGTCGCGGTCGGACGATTCGATAGATATCCACTGACTGAAATGGCGGAAGTCGCCTTCATCATTAGAGACGGCTATCAGCATTTAGGACTCGGACACCAACTTCTCGCCCATCTCGCCGAGGCAGCCTGGGCCAGGGGCATCACGACGTTCTCCGCGGAAACGCTGTTCAGTAACATCGACATGATCTCGGTCTTTCGTCACTCTGGATTCCCGGTGACGTCGTCTACTTCTATGGGTGAGGTCAGCCTGAAATTTCCAATTCAGCCAACTGAAGAGAGCGCGGCGTTGCTGAACAGATGTCGCAGTGGGCCGACCTAGCTCATGCTCCTCGTTGTCAACGGGACCTACGACGATGCAGATCATGAGGACCCCGGGCATCCGGAACGCCCAGATCGAGTCACTGCCGCCAGGGCTGGCGTGGCCGACCTCCATCTCGGCAGCGACCTCGTCGTTGTTCCCTCCCACTGCGCCACGCGTGCTGAGCTCGTTCGCGTCCACAACAGCGACTACCTCGAGGAACTTAGCGCTTTTTGCTACGACGGCGGAGGTGACATCGATGCCGACACGTTCGCGACCTTCGACTCGATGACCATCGCGCGACACGCGGTCGGTGGCGGTCTCGCGGTCATACGTGAACTGCAGCGTCTCGACGAAGGTGTTGGCTTCGTACTAGCACGACCGCCAGGGCACCACGCACTCGCGGACCGCGCGATGGGCTTTTGTCTCTTGAACAACGTCGCCGTCGCCGCGGCGGCCCTACGCGCCCAGGGCGAGCGCGTGCTGATAGTCGACTGGGACGTGCACCACGGCAATGGTACGCAGCAGATCTTCTGGGATGACCCCGCCGTACTGTACGTTTCGACGCACCAGTGGCCGCTCTTTCCCGGCAGCGGTACGGCGAGCGAGGTCGGCGGTCGACGCGCGATCGATCGGACCGTCAACGTCCCTTTGCCGGCCGGAGCCACGGGCGACGTCGTTCGCCAAGCGATCGACGAGGTCGCCGCGCCGGTCATCGACGCGTTCCACCCGACCTGGGTCTTGGTCTCGGCGGGCTTCGACGCGCATCGTGCCGATCCGATGGCCGACCTCCAACTCACCAGTGGCGACTTCGCCGAGATGGCGCGAAGCGTGGCGGACTTCGCCCCTCGAGCGGGTCGCCTGGCCCTGTTTCTCGAGGGTGGGTATGACCTCAAGGCGCTTCGCTCGTCGGTGCACGCCACCTTGAACTCAATCCTGGGTGAAAAGCGAGACGTCAATGAGCTTTCTTCGACAGGAGGTCCCGGAAAGGATCAGGTTAGGCGAGCACTACGTGAACGTCAGGCCGCCGTAGAAATCGTACTTTCGAGCCACGACGAGGAGACAGAGCCATGAACGAGTTGCGAACTATTGCGGTGGGTTACGACGGATCGCCAGACTCCGAAGCGGCAGTGCGTTGGACCTTTGACCTGGCAAAGAGGGTGAGTGCCTCTGTGACCGTCGTGCACGCGGTCGGGTTGCTCGAACATCTCGAAGAGACCTTCTCGCACGCCGAGATGCCCCCTGCACTCGTCGCGATCGCGAAGGAATGCGACGTCGACGGAACCAGACTTCGATGGTTCGTCGATGACGGCGACGCGTGCTCGGTGCTCTTGCGCGCGGGAGCACCACCACTGGACGCCGGCCTCTTGGTCGTGGGCTCGAGGGGTCATGGAAAACGCGACGGTCTTCTTCTTGGGAGTACGAGCCTCGAAGTCGCTGAGCACGCTTCGACCCCGGTGGTCATCGTCCCGTCACGTGACATGGAAAGTGACGCATCCGTCGCGTCAACGCATCTCGAGTGACGCTGCCGCACGTGCTCGGTTTCGCACGAAAAAGCGACCGTCGTGGGTCCGCCGGTAAGGTGCCGAGCCCCGCACAATCACCGGCGATTGCCCACAGCACTTCCCGAAAGGACGAGCCCGTCTCCGTTGTCTAAGACGTAAGGGAACTCGGTACTCGCTGCCCAGTGCTTCATGGCGGCGAGCGCCGGGTTTTTTGTTGAGGCCGTCGATACGAATCTTGTTCCCGTGCATTAGAACGAAAGCGGGACTCGCCATTGCACGGTCGAGCCCTGGGGAACCCTGCGAGAAACACCAAACGTTCCTCCCAGATTCTCGGCCCGCGTGGACATGTTTCGCATCCCGTTGCCGGCCGTGAGTTCGTCACTGATGCCAACCCCGTCATCCATCAATGAGAAAACCAGCCAATCACCTTCGAGCGCGACCACGACGTCGATTCTCGAAGCGCGCGCGTGGCGCGCTATGTTCGAGAGTCCCTCGCTAAAAACGTGAAGCAGGTGTTCGCTCAAAAGTTCCGATACTGCGGAGTCGACCGGTCCATGGAAGGAAATCCTTGGAAGAACGCCGAGCTCTTCGCGGTATTTGTCTGCAAGTCTCAACATGTCCTCGCGCAGGCCCCGATTCTCCTGCGTCCTTCCCGGAAGTCGGAAGATGGTGTTGCGAATCTGTCCTATGACGCCGTCGAGGCCCTCAACCGCGGCGGCCACTCGATCGCCGACGGGGCCCGTCAACGCGACGCTGGCCGCTTGAAGTGACATGCCGATAGCGAAGAGTTCTTGGATGACCGTGTCGTGCATGTCGCGCGCGATCCGCTCGTCCTCGGCAACGATCTTCAGTCGTTCAACTTCGGCGCGTACCGAGCCCATGACGATGGCCGTAGCGGCCGAACTTGCGAACAACTCTGCGAAGGCTACGTCGATGGGTTTGAAGGTCGACTCGCCCCGCGCCCGCCCCAGTACCAGGGTGCCAAGGCGCCCGTTGTCCGCGACGAAGGGAACGTAGAGGCCCGGACCAAGATCAAGTTCCGTCATGCCATCGGGGACGTTCGTCGCGCGTGAAAGGTCCGCAATCACTTCCGAGGTGCCGCTTCGCATGACCTGTGCCGAGCGGCTGGTTGCAGCCGAAACTCGACCGCCAAGCAGTCGGTTCGTCCCCGGTCCGTCGACCGCGACGATTTCGAACTGCCGGTCCGTCATCGGCGTCACGATCCACGCGGCGGCGGAGTGGCTTAGGAGACGGGCACTTTCGACGACCAGGGGAAGAATGTCGTCCATTTGCGACCCCGCGAGGAGCCGTCTCGTGATTTCATTCACGGCGTGAAGTCGCCCTACGGCACGACGACGTTCTCTCGCGTCGCGGACGAAGGCGGCGACGTACAGATTCCCTTGAACCTCGACCGGGGTGAGGCTCACGTCGACGGGAGTCTCCGAACCGTCTCGGCGTCGACCCGAGAGTTCGAGACCCTCACCCATCTGGCGAGCATGAGGCGACTCAAAATAGTCCCGAAGGTGGTCGGCGTGGAGTTCCCGTCGACTGGTCGGAATCAGGAGTTCAATCGGCTCGCCTACTAACTCCTCCGGTGAATACTGGAAGATCGCCGCCACCGCCGGACTTGTGAGCACGATCTGGTGGTGCGCGTCGATGATGACGACGGCGTCGGGACTTGCCAGGATAACGGCGTCGAGGAGACTCGCTAGATCAAGATTTGACGTAGTGCCTATTCTTTCCTCGAAAACTGTTTACTTGCTGAGGTTACTCCTGAAGCCTCTAGGCAATCATTGCTGACTATTCCCGTGCCCGAGGAAAGGGACCTTTGACCCTATTGCCGCGACGACCACCACTTCTAACGTCATGACTATGGGAACGGAGACTATCGAAGCAAGTGGTGTGATCTTCATCGATGATTTCGTCGATGTCCCGTTCCCACTGGCCACCGTTCGGGGACGTTTCGTCGATGCCGAAAAATGGCTGACGGTCTTGGCGGGTGCCGCAGAGGGAGACGGCGATTCGATGCGCATTCTGATTGGCCCTACGTGGGTCGGTGGACACATCAGTCGCAGGGTAGAAGTGACGCTTGGGCCGACGCGTGAACGAGGCGAAGCCCGCGTGATGCAGCTGGAATGGAAGGCGATTGGATTGGCCAGTGCGCTTCCGGTGCTCAACGGCGACCTCGAGTTGGCTCCGCTTGGTTCGCGCCACTGTCGCCTCACACTTGCCGCCTCGTACCTACCGCCGTTTGGTGAGCTCGGCCGTGCGCTGGACCGCGCCCTGTTGCACCGGGTAGCACAGTCGACCGTGCGCTCGTTCCTCGAGCGACTGGCTTCGAGCCTCGAAGTTGTCGGCGGCGAAGCGCCCACCTGACCGTGATACGTTGACAAGTGATTGTTGCGGGCGCGCCACACGACTGAGTGCTGGCGTCCGATTACTCAAAAACTTCGCGCGCCTCCATGCTTTCTGGGCGATTCATGTCCCCCAACCGCGAACCATCATTGAACGGTTCTGCCAAAACGAGAGCACGACAAATTTCGGCTCCAACTACGCAGCAGTCGCCTCGCGCTCACTGCGAAGAACTCGGGCGGTCCCGGTCGCAATCACGACCACCGCGGTAAGGAGAGGTAGCAAGAACAGGGCGGTCCGCAACGTGGTCAACGACGCAATCGCTCCAATAAGAGGAGGTCCAAGGACAAACCCCGTCCACCCACACGCCGACACCGTGGCGACTGCCGTACCCGGGTGAACATTGGGAATGTGCCCACAGGCACTGAAGACCATGGGCACGACTAATGCCAAGCCCGCACCGAGACACATGAAGCCCACGAGAACACTCGCCGGACGATTGATGACTAGTCCGACGCCGAGTCCGACCGTACCGACAATCGCCATCAGCGGTAGCACTAAGTAGACGGCGAAGCGATTCATCACCTTGTTACCGAGAAGTCGCGCGGTCATCATGATGAGGAGATACGCCGCGTAACCGAGTCCGGCGACGACGGCCGACGTGTGAAGCGTTCCGCGCAAGTACACCGCCGTCCAGTCCGCCACCGCACCCTCACAGAACATGTCCGCGAAGGCGATGGCGGACAAAACGACAATCGCCTTCTGCAGGAGACTCCAGCGGGCTTTCTCTATCAGCCCTGAGGAACTCTCGACCCGAGCTTGATCGTCGGCGATCATTTGCGTCGACAGCCACCCCACAACCAAGAGACAGGGCGCCGCCAATATCAGGAGTTGCTTGCTCAGCGACCAGCCGAGACCGACACCGAGTACGCCTACGCCTGCGCCAGCCAGGGATCCCATACTCCACGACCCGTGAAATCCGGACATGAGACGCCGACCCACCCGTCCTTCGACCGCAATGGCTTGGGCGTTCATCGAAACGTCGAGAGACCCTTGGAATGTGCCCCACAATAAGAAGGCGATGAAGAACGTGGCAAGGGAGGTGCTGAGACCCACGAGCGGACCGGCGAGACAGTACCCCACCAGTGCTACGCGCACTACTCAACGACTGCCAAATTTGGGGAGCAGTCGCGAGACCGCCAGCATCGCGAGCATCGCGAGCATCGAGCCAGCGGGCGCTCCGAGCAAGGCGATCCCTAGCGAGCCGTCACCCAGGTGCAGGTGGTCCTTGATGTGGGGGATGTGCGCCGTCCACGACGCAAAGAGAAAACCTTGAACGAAGAAAACCGCGACGACAGCGTTGCGCATCCAACGTCGCGTGTCAGAAATCTTCGCAGGTTTGCTCCTTTCGTTCGCGCTCATGCTCGACGAACGTCGACACCCGCCGCGATCAGTTCATTGACAATCAAATCATCGGCTGACACGTCGGTGACCAAGATGTCGATGTCCGCAATGTCGCAGACGTGACCGAAGGCAACGCGGCCAATCTTCGACGCGTCAGCCACCGCGATTACTCGACTCGCTGCCTTAGCGGCGGCCCGCTTCACGTCGGCCTCCGCAAGCATCTGCGTGGTGACACCTCCCACGACGTCAATCCCACAGATGCCCATGATGAACGTGTCGAATCGCAACTGTGAGAACGCGTGCTCGCTCAAGCTGCCCACCAGCGAGAGTTCTTTGGTGCGAACCTCTCCCCCGGGAAGAAGCAACTTGATGCGCTCGCAACCGTCGAGTTCCAAGACGGGCCGAAGGGCGAGCGGCATGACGGTGAGTCGACGCGGGCGCATGCACCGAGCGACCTCCATGGCCGTCGAGCCCCCATCCAAGATGACCGTCTCACCCTCGACGAGGAGATCGACCGCGGCAACGGCGATCGCGGTCTTGGCTTCAATGTTCTCTAGAGCGCGGATTTCAAACGGGGCCTCCTCGGCGCTCAGATACAGACTGACCGCGCCTCCGTGGACTCGTCGCAAACCTCCGAGCACCTCAAGGGACTCGAGGTCTCGTCGAATTGTCATTTCCGAACAGTCCAACGCAGCCGCCACTGAACTGACCCGTACCTCCCCGTTGTCGTGGAGCGACTGCAGTATTAAATGGTGACGAAGGTGAACATCCATAATGTGCGTTCTATCACGATTGTTGGTAGTTCTCACAACTGGAGCGAATTGCCACTTCCAGTGCGGACAAGTATGGAGCCGTGGAATCATTCAAACCCCTCCCGACACTCGTCGAGCTCCTCTCTGGTGACGCAGCCGTCGTCGATGGGTCGCTGACGATTCCCCCCAGTCATCTCGACGCCTTCGCCGCCTCCGGGCTGTACGGAGCTTTCGCGCCAAAGGAGGTCGGAGGATTAGAACTCGGCTTCACCGACGCCTGCAACCTCGTCGAGCAGCTTGCTGGCGCGTGCTTGACGACGACCTTCGTGTGGCTCCAGCACTTCCGACTTCTGAGCACGCTCCTCGACTCCGATTCGCCCGAAAACCTTCGCTCGATGTTGCCCTCGGTCATCAGCGGCCGGGTCAAAGGAGGGATCTCGCTGGGAGGATTGTTGCCCGGCCCCGCGCGACTCACGACCGTAGCGACCGACGATGGGTGGTTGTTGAACGGCGATGCTCCCTGGGTGAGCGGCTGGGGCATCGTCGACAAGCTCGTGGTGAAGGCGCGCGAAGGTACGAAGAGCGTAGCGAGCTTCGTGCTCGACGCGGCGTTGTGTGAGGGTCTCAGCGTGACGCCACTACGTCTCTCGGCGATGAACGCCAGTGCAACGGTGACGCTGACGTTCTCCGACGTGAAAGTTCCCAGTGACCGTTACGTGGGGAGCCAGCCCTACGCTCCGGGACTCGAACGACCAGAGGGACTTCGCGTCAACGGTTCACTCGCCCTCGGAGTCGCGCGCCGCTGCTGCGATTTGATCGGGCCTTCGGTGCTCGATGACGAACTTCGCGTAACGCGCGAAGAACTCGACAACGCGCGTGCCGAAGCGATACACGTCGCTCGCGCTCGCGCCTCAGCGTTGGCCGTGCGCTGCGCTCACGTGCTCGCGGTCTCCACGGGGAGTCGCTCGGCGATTTCTGGCGACGTGGCCGAGCGGTCCACCCGCGAAGCGTCACTGCTCCTCGTCTTCGCCAGCCGTCCCTCTATAAAGACGGCACTCCTCGATCGGATGATCAACGGGTCGTAAGGAACATCCGACAAGTGGCTCGAGCGATTGTCGCTCGGAGGCACCGATTCTCTCGAAAAGTGCCTCGTTCTCCTCAGCCGCCGTCAAAGGGCAAAACCAGCCGCGCAAGAGATATTGAATTCCTGGCGTCCAAACATTAAGTTCGAATTGCTGGGCAGCATCAATCGCGCTTAGGGGCCACCAATGATCGACATTCCAGCCTCGCACCAAGATCTCCTGCAGTCCCCCGTGGCGGAGTTCGCCACCATTGGTCCAGGCGGTCGACCGCAGCTCTCTGAAGTGTGGTTCCTCTACGAGAGCGACTCACTTGCGTTGTCGCTCAATACCACGCGCCAAAAGACGAAGAATCTAATGGCCCGTCCGCAGTGTTGTCTGTTTATCTTGGACCTCGCCGTTCCGCAGCGCTACTTGGACGTGCGGGGCGACGCCGACGTGGCGCCCGACGACGGCTCTTTCGCTGAGCGAGTCGGGAAGAAATGTGGAGCTGACCTGCGCGCGTGCGATCACCCCTGCGATGAACGAGTCGTCGTTCGCATCGTGGCGCAGCGAGTGAACGCCGTGGACATGCGGGGCTGACTCATTGATTGGAATTGAGGGCTCAGAATTACTCATCTGAACTGACCTTTTCCACCTCAGCAAAAGGAAAATAGACCTTTTCGCTGTAATGCGCTCCTCAATTGCCTTCATTTCCTGCCACTTCCTGAATTAGCAGTCGCCGCGTGAGAGTGCCAGAATTTCTGAACGCACCCGTATAATTGACCTCCCGAACTTCGGTTCGGCTTCTTACGAGGGACCAATCGAAGGTCCGGACAGGAAGGAATTTGCCTGGGGGCCACCACGGCCGATCAAGTGAGTTCGACCACTTGAAAAGGAATTGCAATGACTGACGAAAAAGTCACCCTGCCGCTTCTTCCATTGAAGTCCGGCGTGGTCTTGCCCGGCATGGTCTTCACGATGGCACTCGAATCCGACGAGTCCCGCGTCGCCGTCGAGGCTGCGCGCTCCGCCGGCGGTCGGCTTTTGCTGGTACCCCACATCGAGGGTCGCTACGCGGCTGTCGGCGTCATCGCCGAAGTGATGGAAGAGGGATCCCTGCCCGGTGGCCTCGAAGCGATCGCCGTTCGAGGTGATCAACGCGCCACGATTGGAACAGGAGTTCCCGGGACGGGCGACGCCCTGTGGGTTGAGGCTGAACCCCTCGATGAAGGCGAGCCCACGCCCGACGCTGTCGAATTGGCGCGCGAGTACCGCGCGGTGTTGGAGAACATCCTGCTCAGTCGCGGCGCACGACAGATCGCGGCGCAACTGCGTGAGATCACCGAACCCGGACGTCTCGCCGACGTTGCCGGCTACTCCCCCGACCTCTCGCTCGCCCAGAAGGTCGAGGTCCTCGAGACCATTGACGTCGAAGCACGCCTACGCCTCGTGCTCGGATGGGCGCGCGACACGTTGGCCGACTTGACGCTGCGCGAACGTATCAAGAACGACGTCGAAGAGGGCATGGAGAAGACGCAGCGCGAGTTCCTTCTGCGCCGCCAGCTCGAGGCCATCAAGAAGGAGCTGGGTCAGCTCGGTGACGTCGACGACGTCGACTCCGACGACTACCGCGCCAAGATCGCCGAGCGCGATCTACCCGAACACGTGCGCAGCGCCGTCCTTCGAGAGATTGACAAGTTAGAGCGCACCAGCGACCAAAGCCCCGAGACGGGTTGGATCCGCACGTGGCTCGACACCATCCTCGACATCCCGTGGGGCGTCGAATCCGAGGATCGCTTAGACGTCCCAGAGGCGAAGCGCATACTGGACGCCGATCACGACGGACTCGAGGACGTGAAGGACCGGATCCTCGAACACCTCGCCGTCAGAAAGCTCCAAGCGGAACGGGGTCTCGCACCCGTCGACGGTCGAGGCTCTGGCGCCATTCTCGCGCTCGTCGGTCCCCCCGGCGTCGGCAAGACGTCACTCGGTCAGTCGATCGCGAACGCGCTCGAACGCAAGTACGTGCGCGTCTCGCTCGGCGGTGTTCGTGACGAGGCGGAAATCCGCGGACATCGCCGCACGTACGTCGGTGCTCAGCCAGGACGCCTCGTTCGGGCCCTTCGTGAGGCCGGCACCATGAACCCCGTGATCGTCCTCGACGAGGTCGACAAGTTGGGTTCGGACTACCGGGGCGACCCTTCATCGGCGTTGCTGGAGGTCCTCGACCCGGCGCAGAACCACACGTTCCGCGACCACTACCTCGAGGTCGACCTCGACCTCTCGCGCGTGATGTTCGTGGCGACAGCCAACGTGATCGACACGATTCCCGGGCCGCTGCTCGACCGCATGGAGATCATCCGACTTGACGGGTACACCGAGTCCGAGAAAGTCTCGATCGCTCGTCATCACCTCCTCGCTCGCCAACTCGCCCGGACGGCGCTTCGCGACGATGAGGTCACGATCGATGACGACGCACTTCGAACCATCGTGGCCGACTACACCCGCGAAGCGGGCGTGCGCAATCTCGAGAGAGAGATCGGTCGGCTACTTCGTAAGGCGGCGACGAAACTCGCCTCCGGCGAGCGAGAGGCGCCCATCGTCGTTGACGCGAGCGCCGTTCGCGAATGGCTCGGTCGTCCTCACTTTTACTTCGAATCGGCCGATCGCACGAGTGTGCCCGGTGTCGCGACGGGTCTTGCCGTGACCGGCGTCGGTGGCGACGTCCTTTTCGTCGAAGCGAGCGTGTCCGAGGGACCCGAAGGTCTCACCTTGACAGGCCAACTGGGCGACGTCATGAAGGAGTCGGCAGAGATCGCCATGTCGTACGTGAGAAGTCACGCCGAAGAGCTGGACATCGACCCCAAGGTTTTCGCTGGCAAGCGATTCCACTTCCACGTACCGGCGGGTGCCGTTCCGAAGGACGGTCCCTCGGCGGGTGTCACACTGACCACGGCTCTCGTGAGCCTGCTTCGCGGCGTGCCCGTCCGCCCCATCGTCGGCATGACCGGTGAGGTCACGTTGCAAGGTCGAGTGCTGCCCATCGGCGGCGTCAAACAAAAAGTCTTGGCCGCGCACCGCGCTGGGTTGACCGAGGTCATCCTACCGAAGCGCAACGAGTTTGACCTCGAAGACGTCCCCGAAGAAGTTCGCGGAGTGATGACGTTCCACTTGGCCGCCACGATCGCCGACGTGCTCACACCAGCGTTGACGAGCGATGGTCAAACCACTGGCGAAAAGGCGTTGTCGGCCGTAGCCTGAGTTCGTGATTGGCGAGACCCGTTTTGGTTCCCGAAGCGCCTTCTCACTGCACGTCCATTTACGAGATATTCAACCGATGGTTTAGCGTCGATTGATGGTGCCCGGTTCGTTGACACTGACGAAACTCCACCTGGTGCTGCAGGGGGCTTTTGACTGGGAGAGCTTTCACCTGCACGGTTTCGAGATCGATGACCTTCGATACGGCCCCGCCCAAGGCGACGATGACGAAGATAAACTCGATGAAGATGAGTGGCGGCTCTTCCAAATCTTAAAGGTCGACGACCACTTCATTTACAACTACGACTTTGGGGAAAATTGGATTCACGATATTCACGTCGAGGGTGCCGAGAACACGTCACTGACGCTGAAGAAAGCAGTATGCCTGGACGGGGCGCGATCTCGTCCGCCCGAGGACGTCGGGGGCCCTTCGGGATTCGGACACTTCCTCGAAGTTATGAGCGATTCGCGTCACGAAGAATACGAGGGTTTCTTGCAGCGGCACGGCGAGGACTATGGGCCAGATCAGTTCAGCATCTACGACACCAACGCGCGAGTTCAGAGTCGTACTCAATAGCAACGAATCCGATGCTCTGCTTTTCCTCAAGATATCTTTAACGAAATGCATTGGACGAAGTGAACATCAGCGACCCACCATCGTCGTTCATTGGTGCCATCGAAGCTGGTGGGACCAAGATCGTGTGCTCGGTAGGTGCAACGTGGAAAGAGATCCGCGACGCCGACAGATACGTTGTCGCCACGACGTCGCCTGAAAAGACCGTCACGGAAATGCTCGACTGGTTTTACCAACAGCACGTCGCAGAGAGTTTGCGGGCGTTCGGCGTCGGTTCCTTTGGGCCAATTGACTTTGCCAGCAAGAGCATCGCGGCGACCACGCCGAAAGAAGCGTGGCGTGGTTTCAGTTGGCAGAACGCACTAAGCGAACGATTCGGCCAACTCCCGATTGGCTTCGACACGGACACGAACGCTGCGGGTATCGCCGAGTGGCGTTGGGGAAACGCACAAGGACGAGGAGTTGCTGTCTACGTCACGGTGGGCACCGGTATCGGAGGCGGACTCATCGTCGATGGCGTTCCGGTACACGGACTGCTTCACTCAGAGTTCGGCCACATGTTCGTACCCCGGCAAAAGGGCGACGACTTCGCTGGAACGTGTCACGTGCACGGAGACTGTCTTGAGGGGCTCGCTTCTGGCCCGGCGGTGAACCAACGATGGCGTCGACAGGATGCCCAGCTTGCTTCGAACCACCCGGCGTGGGAGTTGGAAAGCGAGTACCTCTCGCTCGCGATGGTGAATATCATCACGATCGCTTCTCCCGAAGTCATCGTTCTTGGCGGTGGCGTTATGGCGGTCGAAGGACTCATCGAAAAGGTAAGGGAAAAGACGGCGCAACGACTTGGGGGCTACCTAGCGAAGGAAGAACTCGGAAGCCAGATCGGAAGTTATCTCGTTGCTCCCGGCTTGGGCACAGCGTCGGGCGTAGTCGGCGCGTACTCCCTCGGGCTTGAAGCGCACTTGGCTTCGAGTCGGGGTGAAGTCACCTAGATCGCTGTAGAGTCAGCCGGCTCTTTTCCGTTAAGAGATACTTGCGCCAATGCCGCGGCCAACCGCGTACGTGACGCCTGCCGCGAGGACCGCAAGACCTACTTGGCGTACGACTCCCACGACGATGGGCCGTCCGGTAAGCCGAGCGACAATGCCACCAGTCACCGCAAGAGCGACGCCGGTCACCACAAAACTCAGCCAGAGAACTGTCGCACCTAGCAAGAGCGGCACGAGCGGCACCGCGGCTCCAATGGCGAAGGAGATGAACGACAGACCTGCCGCCTGAAAAGGAGACGGCAGTTCGTCTGGATTCACGCCCAACTCTTCTCTCGCGTGGACCTGTAACGCCACCTCGGGCTTCGTTGAAATCTGCTTGGCCACCTCGTTTGCCAATTCCGGCGTCACGCCCATCTGCACGAACGAAGCAGCGAGTTCTTCGAGCTCTTCGCGGGGATGATTGGTGAGAGCGGCGCGCTCAATCTCGACCTCGGCTCCCACCAACTCATTCTGGGATTTCACCGAGGTGTACTCACCCGTCGCCATCGAGAACGCTCCCGCGACGAGACCGGCGAGTCCGGAGAGGATGACCGTGTGACGTACTCCACCGCCTCCGCCCACGCCCGCAATGAGCGAGACATTCGTGACAAGGCCGTCCATCGCACCGAAGACTGCAGGGCGCAATCTCCCTCCGGACACGTCACGGTGATGCGGCTCTGGGTTATGCGTCTCTTGTTCTAAGGCGTCAGTCATTCAGTGGAACTCCGAACAGAAGTTTCTCTCACTACTGGTACCACTCGCAACCTTCGCGGTTGCGAACAATCCGCATCTTAAAGTACCGGTGACTTCCTGGTCGGTGTCACCCAGAAACGCCACGGTCGACTAACTGGCGAAAGCATTCGCTTGCCGCCGGTGGCGCCATTTCGCTAGCGCGGCGATGATGAGACTCACCAGGCCACCGACCGCCGTCACGTACAAGACGGGCCACAGTCGCGCACCGAAGTAGTAGATGACCCAAAGGCCGCTTCCCATTCCAGCTGTGGCCCAAGAGCTCACTGACACGCCCTTCGCGGTTTCGTATCGGACGAGATGCACCAACTGCGGCGCTCGCGTCACCCAACCCACGAGTCCAGCGCCGACGGCGGCGCCAGCCCACCCCCACTGAAGTGCAGGAAGGGTACTGAACGCGATGAAGAGAGCGAACGATTGAAGACTCACTCGAAAGCGCGTGAAGGGCTTCAGTTCAAACCAGATCAACAGCTGCAGGGGAAGCGCTATAGAGCAACCGATGATGAGTTGCCACGAGTGCACTGCGACGCCGTAAAGGATCCAGAAGATATCGAGGTACAAAAACAGCGTCCACGTGGCGAGGGACACGCCTTCGACTCCGTGTTTAGTCATTCTCTTGAACTGGGTATACGCAACGACAAGACTCATAACGACGGCAATCCAGCCGACATCAACGGTGAAAGAGTGGAAGTTCACCGCTGTAGTCTACGGCCAGTTGTGCCTCAGAAATCACCTTTGAAGAGGGTATACGCGATGTCAAAAAGTGGGAGAGTCGATTCGATCGACAAAACAATTATTGACCACTCCCGAGTCATCGAAACAGCGGCGCCACGGGTGTGCGCGCCGTCGCCTTCACTCGGGACCCGCAAAAGCTGATCGCTTTGTCATCGACTAGTCGAGCTCTCGTTCTATTTGCTCAAGACTGAGACCCTTCGTCTCAGGTACCGTCCGCCAAAAGTACGCGAGGGCGGTCAGGGTCAGGGCAGCCATCAGGAAGAACGTGCCTGCGTTCGAGATGGCGTTGAGCAGAGTCAGAAACGACGCTGCCACGACAAAGTTCGCGCCCCAGTTTGCCATGGTCGCCACGCTCATCGACAGACCGCGATTCTTCACGGGGTAGATCTCACTGATAAGGAGCCAGAAGACGGGACCGAGTCATCGCGAAGGACCCGGTGTACACCACCAGACTCGCGATCGCGATCAACGACCCGGTCGTGCTCAAGTGGCTCCCGCCGGTGGCGAACGTGATCGCGATGGCAAGGAGCGAGAGAGCCATGCCCGCGGTGCCGGTGATGAGCAGCACCCGTCGCCCCACTCTGTCGATCAGTTTGATGGCGAGCACCGTCATGGCGAAGTTGACGGCACCGTTGCCGACGTTCGCGAGCAGCGACGCGGAGTTTCCGAGTCCCGCCTGGTGCAGCAACGTGGGCGCGTAGTAGATCACGGTATTGGTGCCGGTGATCTGCTGGAAGACTGCGAGGAGAACGCCAACCGTGACGAGTTTTCTTACTCCGGGTCGGAACAACTCGCGGTAACTCACTCGCCCGCCGCTGAGTTCCGCGATCTCTTCGATTTCACCTTCGACGTCGTGGCCCCGTGCGCGAACCCGAGCAAGTACCTTTCGAGCTTCGGTCGTGCGACCGTGGGCGACCTGCCACACGGGGCTCTCCGCCTGCGTCAACATACCGATGAACAACAGCACGGCGGGAATCGTCGCAAGTCCGAACATCAATCGCCAATCGCCACTCGAACTGAGTCCGTGATCAATCAAGAACGAGACGAGGATGCCCGAAGTGATGGCGAGTTGATTGAAGCTCACCAACGCTCCTCGCACTCGCGGCGACGCCACCTCAATGATGTAGAGGGGCACGACCATCGAGGCCGAACCAACGGCGAGGCCAATGACGAAGCGCATGATAACGAGGAAGGCGAACGACGGCGAGAAGGCTGCGCCAAGCACACCGACGACGAAGATTCCCGCCGTGAGGAGAATCACCGGGCGTCGACCAATTCGATCGGACAGTCGTCCAGAACCCACGGCGCCGACACTCGCGCCGACGAGAAGCAGTCCCGTCGCCATCTCTTTCTCGAAGGACGATATCGGACCAAAGCTGGTGTGCAAGAAGAGGAGCGCGCCGGAGACGACACCGGTGTCGTAGCCCACAAGTAAAAGAAGTAACCCGGCGCGTCGCACCCTTGGTAGCGCGCCAAAGAGTCGCCAGGACTGAGCGCCGAGACGCCATTGGTCGAGCGCGGAGCACTGAAGCTTTTCGAAGTAGCGAGCCACTAAGTCGCCGTGAAGTCCAGAGTTGACGCCAGGGCGACACGTGCGGGCGCTGCGTAACGTAGCGCTCAAGAGGGAGCGTTCCATGGTCCGATTCAAAGATCGCCGCGACGCCGGACGCCAACTTGCGGCGAAGTTAGAAGACCGTTCTGATATCGAAGAGGCGATCGTGTTCGGGCTTCCTCGCGGTGGAGTGCCCGTTGCCTACGAAGTGGCCGTCTCACTCGCGTTGCCTCTAGACATACTCGTCTTGAGGAAGATCGGTGTACCCACCCAGCCCGAGCTAGCCATGGGTGCGCTCGGCGAAGAGGACGTCGTGGTCGTAGACCATCAAGTGATGGCGATGGCGCAGGTTTCGGCCTCGGAGTTTGCGTCGATCGAAGCACGTGAGCGTATCGAGCTCGAGCGCAGAGTTGGCCTATTTCGTGGAAGTAGAACGGCGAGGTCGCTCGAGGATCTGACCGCGGTCATCGTCGACGACGGCATCGCAACGGGCGCGACGTGTCGAGCGGCGTGCCGTACGGCTCGCGCCCGAGGCGCTCTTCGCCTACTAGTGGCCGTCCCCGTGACGTCGGCGAGGACGGCAGACGGTCTTCGCGGTGACGCCGATGAGGTGATCTCGCTCGTTTTGGCTGACGGCTCGTTCTCCGTTAGCCAGTGGTACCGACACTTCGGCGAGACTCCCGACGAAGAGGTCGTCAACTGCTTGATCCAAGCACGTCGGCGCGGACCGGCCTTCTCATAACAAGGTACGGTCCTTTGTCGCCTTCCCCAATCAACGAACGAAGTGGTCCAGACGCCAGATCCCGGTCAAGTCGTAGTCGCAAAGTGACGACGTCAAGGTGCACATGACGTCGAGCACAGTTGGCGCTGGCGTCTCGGGCGGAACTTCAAGGAGGAGACCCCGGTGACTGTGATCCTGGCGAACCGGGAACGAAACACCACCAAGTAGTGCAGCGATACGTGCTTGGCCGAGCCGTCCTCGCGCGTGCAACAGACCAAGTGACGAGGGCTGCGCTTCGCCTTGGCGCGGAGGTGAGGTAACGAATGACGCCACCGTGACGCCGTGATTCATCCAGAGTCCAAAGGTGCTGACTTTGAGTTCCTCCACGTCCTCCAATACTTCGGGAACGAAGTTGCACCAACCCCTTCCCGAACTGATGGATTCGATCTCTCTCAGCGCACCTGTTCGGTCCGTGGAGAACTCCAGCTGACTACGCGTCGTCACGGTTGCCTCCCGCTAAACGCCAGTCTGGACGTGTCGTGTCCGACGAACGAGGACTGCGACGTCGGTCGCCGAAAGCAGATCGATAGAACGTTCGGTCCCGAACTAAGGGGTAGACGCGTCGCCACGACGGGAACCCAACGGCTCACTACGCCCAACCCAATTCCTTGAGGCGAGGATCACCAATGCCAAAGTGATGCGCGACTTCATGCAGCACGGTTTTTCGAATCTGGGCCTTCACCTCATCTTCGTTGTTGCAGTACCGACAGATCGTTGTCTGAAACAAAGTGATTCGGTCCGGCATGACCGCGCTGTAGCTCGTCGGACTTCGCTTCGTGAGGGGAACGCCCTCGTAGAGGCCGAAGAGATTGCCCCCAGGCGCTTGACTTTCGACGATGATCGCCAAATTTTCTATCTGAGATGAGAGTTCGTCGGGCAACTCCTTTAGAGCTTCTTCCGCCAGCGCTTCAAAGCGTTCGTTAGACAGTTCGAACATCAACGAAGCGTACCGGTCGCTGATCCGACGTCTGCGCGAGTACGTCAGCGGCGCCTTCTGACTCAATCGAGACGACTCAGTGGGCGATCGAGCAAGCAACGACGGCTTTTACTTTGACTTCTTTGACAACTCCTTGTAACGAAAGCAGTCGGTCACGTGGTCGTTCACCAGCCCCGCCGCCTGCATGAACGCGTAGCAAGTTGTCGGTCCCACAAATTTGAAATTACGCTTCTTCATATCCTTGCTCATCGCTTCGGCTTCGGGACTCTTCGCTGGAATGTGGCTACTTTCGGACCACGTGTTCACGATCGGACTTCCGTCGACGAACTGCCAAAGGTAGGTGTCAAGCGAACCGAACTCCTTTTGCACCTTGAGGGTGGCCTTGGCGTTCGCCGTCGCCGCGAAGATTTTCAGCCGATTGCGGATTATTCCTTCGTTGAGCATCAGTCGCTCCAACTTCTTGTCGCTGTACCTCGCGACCATCGCCACGTCGAAGCTGTCGAAGGCCTTCTCAAAGTTCTCGCGCTTGTATAAGACGGTGCGCCAGCTCAGTCCCGCCTGCATGGCGTCCAGCACCAGGAACTCGAAGAGTTTCTGATCGCCGTGAAGCGGCGCGCCCCACTCCGTATCGTGGTAGGTGACCATCAGTGGATCACTTCCGGGCCAGGCGCAGCGTACGTTGTTCATGAGCGGACATCGTAGGACGAGGTTGTCACACGCGTCGTGCGGGAGCCCCCCCCTTTGGCGACGAAGAACAGCCTCGAGCTCACGATCACAAAGCGTCGTCGAGTCCGACAATAAGTCCTGATCAACGGCTTCACGATCTCACGTCTCGGACGTAGAAATCGTGCGGCCACTGGATGACTGCTCTGTCGTCATCCAGTCGTTGATGGCGCGTCAGGGGCGCAAGACGTGGAGCTTGTAACGCAATTGGGCGCTGCTCATACTATGAAAATACGCAATAAGAAACAGACGACGGCGCGACGCAGTGATCGCGATGGTTGATATGGATGACCAATCAGTGTCACGAGTTGAGACCACGAAGAAGGAGATTCGAGTGACCGATATGTACGAGAAGAAACCCGAGGCCGTAGAACGTCTCACGCCACGTCAGTACGACGTCACGCAGGAGGCGGCGACCGAGCCGGCTTTCGACAACGAGTTCTGGAACCACAAGGAGGCTGGCCTCTACGTGGACGTCGTGTCGGGCGAGCCACTCTTTGCCTCCACCAATAAGTTCGACAGCGCGTGTGGATGGCCGAGCTTCACCGCACCACTGGAGCCAACCAACGTCGTCGAAAACGAGGACCGCAGTCACGGCATGATCCGCACTGAGGTCCGCTCCACGCACGGGGATTCACACCTCGGCCATCTGTTCAATGACGGACCCGCCGAAGACGGCGGGCTTCGCTACTGCATCAATTCCGCGGCGATACGATTCGTGCCGTACGAGCAGCTTGAAAACGAAGGTTACGGTGAGTACCTCACGTTATTCGACGAGGCCTCGAAGAAGGAATCAGAGCAATGACGACGAGCGAAAAGGCCATAGTCGCCGGAGGGTGCTTCTGGGGAATGCAGGATCTCATCAGAAAGCGTCCGGGCATCCTCTCGACGCGCGTCGGCTACACGGGCGGCGACGTCGCGAACGCGACCTACCGCCATCACGGAAGTCACGCCGAGGCAATCGAAATAACCTTCGACCCCGAACGGACTTCCTACCGCGATCTCCTCGAATTCTTCTTCCAGATTCACGATCCAACGACCATGAATCGTCAAGGAAATGACAAGGGCACCAGTTATCGTTCCGCCATCTTCTACCTCGACGACGGTCAACGTCGCGTCGCCGAGGACACGATCGCCGACGTGGAGGCCTCGGGACTCTGGCCCGGAAAGGTTGTGACCGAGGTCGCGCTCGCGGGACCCTTCTGGCAAGCCGAGCCCGAACACCAGGACTACCTCGAGCACTACCCGAACGGCTACACGTGCCACTTCCCCCGCGCCGGTTGGGTGCTGCCACGTCGGAGCGACAGCGCTCTTCGGTAACCCGCTTCTTTTCGAAGTAGAAAGTCGGGCGAACGCGGCACACGAAGCGCGTGTAGCGGGGCAGCACTTTCCGGCGATCCATGCGCGAGCGTCGCATTGCGGTCAAAACCTTGCTGGCAAGTGGAGCGATTCAGTTCCCTGACGTCGGCTGTGAAAGGCTCGACCATATGGCCACTACGTCAACGTTGCGACTTGCGCGCGCGCCTCGTTTGTCGAGTCACTCTGATCGCGTTCGGACCTGGCACGTCGTCATTGACGGGGTCGACGTCGGTTCGATTCCCAACCAACGGACGCTCGAGTTTTCCGTTGAGCCAGGTGAGCACCGTTTGCGCGTGAGGTCGACACCCTACCTCTGCAGCCCCGAAGTGGTGTTTGAGGCAGCGGCCGGAAAAGAAACTCGATTCATATGCCATCCACGATCACTCAGTCCCCTCATCGTTACGCGGTGGCTCGTGTGGCTGCTCATCTCTCTCGTTCGACACGACCTTTGGATCGAACTCAAACCCGACAACTCGAACGCGAGCGACGCTGGTGTCACGCGGGTCGCCACGCCGGCAAGCAGTTCGCATGGCGAGCCTGACGCGGACGCGACTCCGTCAAGCCCGCCAGGAGCGTTCGCGGGTCTTCGAGTTGTGACGAGCTCCATGGCGCCAGTGCGCCCGGGAACGAATTCGACGTCCGCGCTCGTCGTGAACAACCTGACCAAACGTTTCGGCGAGCGAACTGCCTTCTCGGACGTGTCCTTCGAGGTCGGCTACGGCGAGGTCTTCGGGTTCCTTGGCCCAAACGGCGCGGGTAAGACCACGACGGTGCGTACTCTCGGCACGTTGATCGCCCCGACGTCGGGTTCAGCGACGGTAGCGGGTATTCCCCTTAGCCTTGAAAACGGCGTCGAGATCCGCCAGCGCATCGCCATCATGCCCGAGTCGCCAGGGCTCTACCTTCGATTGACCGTGACGGAGAACTTGGAGTACTTCGCCGGACTGTACGGTCAACGTGACGCCAAACTACGCATAGGACAGGCACTCGAGGCCGTCAACCTGAGCGACCGTGCGTTGGATCTGTGCGGCGGCCTGTCCAAAGGTCTCCGCCAGCGGGTGGGCTTCGCGCGAACGTTGCTGAGTGACCCCGCGATCTTGTTCCTCGACGAGCCGACGTCGGGCCTCGACCCCGTCGCCTCGCTCGAGGTACACAACTTGATCATTGGCTTGCGAGAGAGGGGTGTGACGATCTTTCTCACCACGCACCGGCTCGACGAGGCGGAAAAACTATGCGACAGAGTCGCCTTCCTGAATACGACGCTGCGCACCGTTGGTAGAACCGCGGACTTGCGGGATCAACTGTTCAAGAGATCGCTGGTCGTAAAGACACTCGCTCCCATCACTGACCCCGACCAGTTGTTCGCTCGCGTTCCCGCTGTCGAAGACTGGCGAAGCGACGGTCCGAGCTCATACGTGCTGACGGTCTCTGATCCAGAGGCCGCTGCTCCTGACGTAACGAGAAACCTTGTCAACGACGGTGCTGACGTCCTCTTCATTGGCGAATCGCAGCATTCGCTCGAGGACGTCTACCTCGAACTCATCGACGACGACGTCGAGTTCCGCCAACCATGACGCGCCTCGACGCCACACGAATCCGGGCCGTCGTCCGCAAGGAGTTGCTGGACTACCGGCGCAAACGGTCAATCGTCGTCTCCATGGTTCTTCTGCCGATCCTCTTCCTCGTAGAGCCCGTCGTATCGATCTTCGTCGCCAACCCAGTCGAGTCGACCTCTGCCCTTGACAATTTCGTCGTCCTGCCTCTTCTTTACATGCTCTTGATCGCGGTGATCATGCCGAGCACCCTCGCCGCGTTCACGGTGGTGGGCGAGCGTGACCAGGGCACGCTGGAACCACTTCTCACCACCCCGCTGCGCGAACAAGAGTTCATCGTTGGTAAGGCGGCGGCCGTCGTGATCCCTTCAGTGATTCTTTCGTACCTCGTGTACGGGCTATTTCTCGGTGCCGTTGCGCTGTTCGCTCGCGCCAGGATGGCCAACGCCGTCTTCCACAACGGTCCAACGCTTCTCGCGCTCTTCCTCTTCGCTCCCCTCGTGACAGGGTGGTCAGTCGTCGTAGGAATGGCGGTCTCAGTTCGCGCAAGCGAGGTCCGCGTCGCCCAACAGTTGGGCACGCTCGCGAGCCTTCCGATCGTTGGTGTGGTTCTACTGCTGGCGATTGGCGTCATCCACCCCACTTTCCTCATTGCGATCGAGTTCGCTGTCGGGCTGCTGTTGATCGACGTCGTGACCCTACGCGCGGTGTCACGGATGTTCGATCGCGAGCGGCTCGTGACGGGAACCAAAGCGACGCGGCGATAATCGCTGCGAGACACGGTCGCGTGCACCCGGAAAATCTGAACTCGAAAGCTGATTCGAACGTGTCGAATTGAGGTTCCAACATTCCGTTACGCAACCATGGCGGAACGTGTTCGCGACGGCGTTAGCCACGATGCTTGGGGGGTCAAATATGCTAAAACGAGAAACATACTCAACGCCCGTTCATGAACTGAGCAGATAGAAGGCGTCTCACGTTCGTACGTCGTCGTGAGCAGAGGGAAAGACGGAACAGTGGAGCTTCGAATATTCACCGAGCCCCAGCAGGGCGCGTCCTACGACCAGATTCTCGCAATGGCACTCGCCGTCGAAGAGGGCGGCTTTGGCGCGTTCTTCCGCTCCGATCACTATCTCAAGATGGGTGCGGTGAGCGGCCTGCCGGGTCCCACCGACGCGTGGATCACCTTGGCGGGACTGGCCCGTGATACGAAGCGAATCCGACTCGGCACGCTGCTCACCGCTGCAACGTTCCGTTTGCCCGGATCGCTCGCGATCGCCGTCGCCGAAGTCGACGCGATGAGTGGGGGTCGGGTCGAGCTCGGGCTCGGTGCGGGGTGGTTCGAAGACGAGCACACCGCCTACGGCATCCCCTTTCCCTCCGTGGCCGAACGATTCGAGAAGTTAGAAGAGCAACTCAGCATCATCACGGGACTTTGGGAGACCGAAGTCAGCTCGACCTTCAGTTTCGCGGGCAAGCATTACTCGCTGTCCGACAGTCCGGCACTGCCCAAGCCGGTGCAATCGCCGCGTCCACCGATCATCATTGGCGGTCACGGGCGAAAGATCACGCCACGCCTTGCCGCCGCGTTCGCCAACGAGTTCAACGTCCCCTTCGCCTCGTACGACGTCACGAAATCCCAGTTCGAAGTGGTTGACGAAGCCTGTGCGACGATCGGCCGAGACCCCGGGTCGATCATCCGTTCCGCCGCCCTGGTCGTCTGTTGCGGGCGCGACGAGAGTGAGCTCGGGCGTCGCGCGGCCAAGATCGGACGTGACCTCAGCGAACTCTCCGAGAACGGCCTGGCTGGAACGCCCGAACAGGTAGCGGAAGAGATTCGTGCGTGGGCCGAATTGGGGATCTCTCGTCTGTACTTGCAGATGCTGGACATCGATGACCTGGAGCACGTGGGGCTCATCGCCTCAGAGGTACTGCCAGCAGTCAGGTAATTCGTCTTGACGTGCAGTCGTGGCCACGAAACGGAATTGGTGAATACCTGCCCCGGCGATGACCGTGAGTGCGATCAGGTGTCAATCCTTTTCCAAGATCGCGACGTAGGGCTCGCTCGGACGTTCCCCGAGTACTCGCACTTGGTGCCATCCGGTCCCGCGCACGATCGCACGAAAGTCGCGCCGCGAAACGAAGAGCCACGGGAACCACTCACCAACGAAGTACTCGTAGTGGTACCGGAACATCGCCTGTCCGGGCAGTCTGCCCTCCTCACGGTTGCGCTGATAGTACCGTCGATCGATTCCGGGAGCGCCGCCGCAGTACGGGTTCGTACTTTCGATGAAGAGTCGCGCCTCCGGTTTCGTCGAGTGCGCCCACTCCGTCAACGCCTCACGCACACCTTCGGGCGTTCCGAAAATCCCTAAGTTATTGCCGAACAAGACAATGGTGTCGAACGAAGCGATCCTTCGCCCGAGTTTGTCGGTCGACGTGCACCAGACTTCTTTAACGCCACGTCGCCTCGCCGCTTGCACCGCGAGGCGTGACGAGTCGAGCCCAACCACGTCGACAACGCGGCGTTGGAGCTCTAACGCCACCCTCCCCGCGCCACAGCCCACGTCCAACACGCGACCACGCATGTGGCGCACGGACTGTCGTTCGGCGAGGGGCCAGCCCTTGAAGTCGGAGAGGTACACCTCTGGGCCCGCGCCGGTCTCGGTGTAGCCGTCGTCGCGTTCGACGATCTCGGGCGTCGTAGCGCCGTGAGCCCAGTCCAAGAGTGCGCGTCCAAAAGCGTCCGTTTCCGAAGTCACGCCACGACTCTATTCAGGCGTGGCGTCACACCTGGCGAGTCGGTCCGGTACCTGGCGAGCCTTGACTGCCCGCTCGAGCTCGGACTCTCTCGTAGATCAGGGAAGCTTCTTCAGTGCCCTCGCGACGACACCTTGGAGTTGCGTGACGTTGACGGGACGAGGGCCCGCCTCCTCGACGCCCATGACCACGCCGCCCTTACGAACGATGACGATGTCGTTCGTGATCTTCGTGCCTTGAATGTCGAGCTTCACCTCGAACGCGGCGCTCGCGTCTCCGTACGAAGACATCTTCAACTTCCCAATCGTGCCAGTGACCTTCTGGCTGCCGCTGAGTCCACGCACGTGTGTGCAATCAGAAAGCGTCGCGACGATCTTCTTGTACGCGGTCGCCGCGTTTGAGTAAGTCCCAAGCTTCTCTGAGATGAGGGGGAGATTTCCGTTGTAGACGAAATTGACCGTCGCGTGCGTCGCCTGCTGCACACCTTTCGGCTCGAAGAGACGAGCGAGGCATCCCGGCGCGGATCCGCCCGATTGAACGTCGATACTCCAGCCACTTGGCATCTGATTGACGCTGAGCAGTTCGCTCGACAGTTTGGGCGGGGAGGCCATTGCTGAAACGCTCGAGCCAAGTAGTGACAATCCGAGCGCCGCCATGAACGAGATCGACAAGACTTTTCGCTGCACTACTTCCTCTTTGTTCGAAACGCGTGAAGGACCATCTTCGTCGGAAACGACCCGTAGTGACAAGTCACCAGCGAGATTCCGTCCATTGAGTCCTACGCTGGCCGCAGCACTTGAGCAGCCCTGCTCATTCTCCTGACGATGGTCGCGTATCCCCCTTGGTTACACTTTTCAGCATTACGCATAGATTTGAAACAATCGGACGGATCACGACTCGTCCCACTGTTTGAGGCTGTCACGGAAGGTTGATCGATGACGAATTCCGACGGCTCCTCCTCAAGGAATCCTTGGCGCACCGTAGCCTCCACCCCGAGAACCAAGGCTCAGGTGGCGTCAACGTCAAGGTCGGTGACGTCCCGATCGAAACCTCTTCTCGAGACCAAAACGCGAAGCCGCACCTCGTTGACGACGAAGCAACCATCGACCCCCGAGAAACGCGTCGCACGAAAGGCCGTCAGTCGCCTTTCGACTGATCACCTCGGTCCGCGCTTGCGCGAACGGCGCGAAGCGCTGGGCGTCTCACTTCGCCAATTCGCCCGAGAGTTGGAAGTCTCAGCTTCGTTTATCTCCCAACTCGAGACGGGCAAGGCGCGGCCCTCGGTTGCGACGCTCTACGCAATCTGTGAAGCACTCGACTTGTCCGTTGACGATCTCTTCGCGACCAAGCAGACGACCGAACACGATGCTCGACCAATTGCGGCAACATCGTCGAAAGATGAGTCGGACCGCCCCACGAAGACTCGCTCGACGAATGGTGCTCGGCGCACAGAACGTACTGCGAAGGAAGGAGGATCTTACGACCTGCCGCTCGTACGTCCGTCGGAGCGAAAGGCAATCGTCTTGGATTCGGGCGTCACGTGGGAGCGGCTCACTCCCACGACGGGGGCCAAGTCGAACTTTCTCTTTATTCGCTACGAGGTCGGCGCGAGTTCAACGTCCGACGGGAATCTCATCCAACACGCCGGAACGGAGTACTGGTACGTGCTGCGCGGCGCCCTCGAGGTCGTCCTCGGATTTGAAACGTATCGAGTGAACGCGGGCGACGCCATCACCTTCGAGTCGAGTACACCGCATCGATTGGCGAACACCGGCGATGAACCAGCGGAAGCGATCCGGTTCGACCAGGGACGCGATCACAATTCGCTTGACTGACTAAACAGTCCGTCTTGTTTGTGGATAGACCATCGTGTCGGGCGTCTCGTGCGACGATGGTTGTCCCCTACCAGGGTTCCAGTGCGGGAGCGTCCCTCCGGCCGATCAACCACTCGACGAGGGCGGCGTGATTCACGCGCTTCGGAAGCTTGTGCAGGGTGCGTTGCAACTCCTCTTCAACGTAGGCCTCGGGCCAGTCGGACGCGTCATAATAGGCGTTGAGGTCGACGTGATGCACTTCAACTTCTCGAAGGCGGCGAAAGAGGATGTCCGCCATTGGACGCTCTCCGACGCCCACGAACGCACGGAAGTCCCATAGCTCGTCGTTCAATCCGTTCCACGCAACTTCGAGGTCTCGGCACGATCGAGCGAGGTCTTCAAGGAGGACGTCGCGATCGAGCGTGCTGTCCGATTCAATATCGCGCTCCCTCATCCCCGCTTCGGGGTACTGACGTCGAGATTCGCCCATCTTCGCTCCCTTGAAAAGCCACGTGTGGCTGTCGGCGTTTCGAGCGAGATGCGCGAGTACGTGTGCCCGTGTCCAGCCGGGCAAACGACTGGGCGCACGAAGATCGTCGTCGTTCAACCGAGTGGCCGTCGCGAGCAGTCGCTCGTGCGACGCGACGCACACGTCAATGAGTTCTGTCGGACGCTCCACGCCACGAATCTAATGGAAACGACGAGCTCCGACTGAGAGGTCGATACGTCCAAGTCCCGTGTATCGAACGCACGTCGATTACTGAATGTGCCCGTTGGCACCTTCTCTACTTGGTACCGTTACGCGAGACAAATTAGAGGGACCTTATGACTACGAACGAGACGCCCGCGCCAATCGAGTTCGAACCAGAACTCGTCGCGCTGCTCGAACAGGAGTACCCATGCTTCAGTGAGGGCGAACGAGCTCGCCGTCGCCAGGCCATCGAAGACTTGATGGCGTCAAAATCAGTGAGCCACCTCTTGATCTACGGCATTGGCGGACGAAGTGGCGCCGTGACCTGGCTATCGCAGTGGTTGGTCACTAATGAAGCGCAACTCGTCGTGTCCGCGAACGAGCGCGACGCTCTCTTCGTGCAGTACTTCAATCACGTGCCGCTCGCCACCATCATCGCGAGTGACGCAACCGTGGCGTGGGGAGGCGCGTCAACGATCGGCTCGTCCATCGACGAGTTGCGACGTCGTGGCGCCACCGAGGGCAGCGTCGGCGTCATCGGGCCACTCCCCCTCGGTGCCGCCCGTGCGCTCGAAAGCGCCTTTGGTCATGTTGTCGACCTCACCGCCGGCTACAACAAACTTCGACTCATCAAGTCAGCTGAGGAGCTCGTCTGGTTTCGCTTAGGCGCGCGGCTCGCCGATCTCTCGATCGAAGCGCTCGCTACGCAGCTTCGCCCAGGCCTCAGCGAGCGCGACCTCGTCGGTGTCGTCGAAGCGGCGTATCACTCGTACGGCGGCGTCAACGGCATCCACTACTTCGCCGTGAATGCCATGGCCGATCCGCAGTACTGCGTGCCGCGACAGCACCCCTCCACTCGCCAGGTGCGCCGTGGTGACGTCCTCAGTACCGAGATAACGACGAACTTCTTCGACTACGGGGGCCAAGTACTTCGGACCTTCAGCGTGGGCGAGGAACTCTCGCCCCTCTTTCGCGAACTGCACGACGTCGCCGACGCGGCCTACCAAGCGATGAGTCGACGTCTCGTCCCGGGCACGCACGTGTCCGAGCTCGTCGAGGCGGCAAACGTGATCGAAGACGCCGGGTTCACGACCTTCGACGACCTCGTCCACGGCTACGGCGGCGGGTACCTCGCGCCGATACTCGGATCGTCGAGTCGAACCAACGAACCGGTTCCCGACATGATCTTGGAAGAGGGCATGATGCTCGTCGTGCAACCCAACGTCGTCACCACCGACCACCGCGCCGGCGTCCAGACCGGCGAATGTCTCGTCGTCACTCCCGACGGTCCCGCGCGGCTGCACACGAGCTTCCAGGGCGCGCTGCGCGTGGGTGGCTAAGGCGCGAATCCTCGGCTCTCGCGGAGACTCAGAAAGTTGACCGTCCCGAGAGTGTCGAAGTAACTCCTCTAGCGAGAGAACGCCGTGTGCTTGCGAGCCCACTTCTTGTCACGGGCGTACAGACTCGGCAGCTGCGCCGCTCGCGCGCGGTACAGGTCGGCCACGTCCGGGGACGGCCGAAACTTCCGACCGGACGCGTGACCGATAGCGTCATGCAGTCGGCGGCGCTTGAGCGCGACGGAGGCGAGGAGGGCGGCGCCGCGCAGTTGCGCCAACAGGGGCTCAGGAACTTGCTCCACCTCACGTCCGAGCGTGTCCGCGTAGATCTGACACCACAGGGTCGATTGTGCGCCACCCCCTAGGAGACGGACCGGTGAAAGCGACTGGCCGGCGAACTTCTCCACGTACTTGAAAAGCCACGCGCTGTTCGCGGCGACGCCTTCCATGACGGCCCGCACGAGGTCGGCGGTCGTAGTCGTCACCGAGAGGTTGGTGAAACCCGCGCGGATCTTCTTGTTGTCGATGGGTGAACGCTCACCAGCCAACCACGGAGTGAAGAGAACCCCGTGAGCCCCCGGCGGTGACGTCGCCGCCAACGTCGTCATCTCCTCAAAACTGAGACGGGTCCCACTTCCCGCGAGGACGCTCTGCAACCATTCGAGCGCTTTCGCGCCCGTGTCTTGGCTGTTGATGACGACGTAGGAGTCATTCGTAAGACCCGGTACGGCAGCGATCGAATGATTGACGTCGGTCTTCTTCTTGGGTACCGGACAACTGATCCACGACGTCGTCGAGAGGGCGAGGTGCGTGTCGTAGAGGTTGGTAGCGCCCGCGCCGATGGCCGCAGCGTGCAGATCCGGGATACCCGCGATGACGACGGCGTCGGGAGCGATGCCGAGCTCGTTGGCCACGCTCGCTTTGACGGTACCGACAATCGAGCCAAAGGGAAGGAGCGGGGGCAAATACGAAGCGTCAAGGCCCACCAGTGCGAGAAGTTGTGGGTCGTATTCGTACGTCGTGAGTTGACGGTTGTCGGTCATCCACGAGGCGAGTCGTGACGCGTGCGTCGACGAGGCTTGACCGCTGAAACGCATGGTCAGATAGTCGACGGGCTCCATGAACCACCGTGACGCCGCGACGACGTCGCGATGGTCGTGTAACAACGTCAACATCTGACCGATGGGATCGGCGCCGGCTGTCGACGGGGCGCCACCCGTCTTTTTGACGAAGCGGAGTACCTTTCGTGCGTTGTAGCCGAGGAACGGTCCGCCGACGGCCTTGCGCGAGTGCCGACCACCTCGGGTATCGAGCCAGGTGAGACACGGGCCAGTCGGGACGCCGTCGACGTCGACGGGTACCGTCGACGCGTACTGGCCAGTCACCGCGACGGCCACTATTCGAGATGGTGCGACACGCGACGCCGCGAGGAGTCGCTTCGTGGCGTCGCAGATAAGCGTCCACCACTCCTCGGCGTCTTGCGTCGCTGCTCCGTCGTCACCGAAGTGCGTCGTCACGTGATGAACCTCGTGCGCCACGACGTCCCCGTCGAGCGTGACGAGGCCAATCTTCGGTCCTCCCGTGCCCAAATCGATGCTGAGACAGAGCTCGATTTCGTCGCTCATTACGAGGGAATTGAGGACTGCTTGTCCATCATGTCGGCCATGAAGAACTTGATGATCGCGTCGGACTCTTCACTGGGACCACCCTCGACGCCACCGTAGATCGCGCCCGACTTCGGCGCGTCGTCTTTGTGGTTGGTGGCGTACTCAACGGCGTCGGCGAGGTCGTCGCGCCAGCGCTCGACGACGCCGGGCTGCGTTTGAGGACGAGTCACGGCCATGTGCAACGCGTTCGGATATTGCTGACCGTTCAGTCTCCATCCCCGCGTGCGCAGGAAATCATTCACCAAGTAGACATCGAACTCATCGGACGTGAACGAGAAGAGGAAGCTCGGCTTACCCATGAGACGAAGCGCGGGGTGTTCACGTACGGCCGACTGCATCGCGGCCGAGGATTCGAAGATCTGTTTGGCGTAGCGAAGGTACCCCGCGTGACCGAGGTGCACCATGGCGGACCACGTCGCGGCGAGGAGTCCGCCGGAGCGAGATCCGTCCATTCCCGGGGAGCAGTATTTTCCGCCCGACCAGTCAGTGAGGTAAAAGTACTGGTCGTTTCGAAGCGCCTGATCGGCGAAGCAGAGCACGCTGGTGCCCTTCAGTGCGTAGCCGTATTTATGAGTGTCGGCGGAGATAGACGTGACCCCGGGTACCGAGAAGTCGAACGGTTCGATGTCATAACCGAGCTCGCGGCCGAAGGGCAGGATGAAACCGCCGAGGCAACCGTCGACGTGAAGACCGACGTTGTGCTGTAGGGCGAGCGCCCCGAGTTCGCCGATGGGGTCGACGGTACCGTAGCCGTAGTTGCACGCGGATCCGATCAGCGCGATCGTGTTGTCGTCGATGTGCGCTTTCACCCACTCGAGGTCGACTTGGGTGGTCCTTGGATCGATCGGCGCGATCTTCATGTCGACGCCAAAGAGATGTCCCGCCTTAGAGAACGCCGGATGCGCGGTCTCGGGTTTGATGATGTTGGGTCGACCAGTTGTTGGATGGTGTTCGCGGTACGCCAGCACGGCGTGGGCAATCGACCCGGATCCCCCCGACGTCACGAGCCCGACGGGCGTGGTGTCGGTGAGCGTTCCTGCCCCTAGGAGGTCGAGCGTCATGGCGATGATCTCAGCCTCGAACTTCGTGGCGCTTGGACACATGTCGCGTTGGAGCGAGTTGACGTACGAGAACTGGGAAAACGCGAGATTCAAGAAGTCGTAGTGATCGTGGTCACCGCAGTACATCGTGCCTGAACACTGTCCGCCCTCCCAGACGGGATTCTCAGCCTGCGACATCGTCGACAACATTGACAGGATGACCTCCTTGTCCGTGCCGTTCTCGGGGAGCGATCTGTTGACACCGAACTGCTCCTCATACGGGAACCCACTCATGTCGCTCTCCTCAGGTGTGTTTTTAAAAAGAGTAGCGAGGAGCCTGACCCACGCGTGATCCCGCCCACAAGAGACGCAGTGAACCGCTAAGTTTTCGAAAACTCACACGCATGCCGGGCGCGACGAACGACTTAGTAATCGAGCATCAAACGCGGCGACCGTTCGTATCTATGAGCGCGTCGCACCCGGAACTTTCTGAGTCGAGTATCGTCCGGAATACTGACCCTTTTGAGCCAGGGAAGATTGAGGAGCGACTCGCATGTCTGACAGCCAACCGCGCTACGGCGAACCTGGCGGTTCGCAGTTCCCAATTACGACGGCCCTCGCGTTTCCAGATCGACAGATCGAAAAGAGCCTCGGAATGGTGTTCGGCGTCGTCGTTCGTTCGATGGGTATGGCCAAGGGAATCACTGCGGGATTCAAGGCGCTCGCGGGTGGCGAGGTCAAGCAGTACACCAGGCTGGTAGAGGACAGTCGCCGCCACGCCCTCGACCGCATGATCGAGAACGCGCAGCTCCTGGGAGCGCACGGCGTCGTGTCCTTCCGCTTCGACTCGTCGGAGGTCGGACAGTCACTGACCGAGATCGTCGCGTACGGCACGGCGGTCACCCTCAGCAATCCCTCGTAGGGGCTCCATGGGCGTCGTCTTCGTGATCATCGCCTTGGTGCTCATTGGCTTGTTGGTCACGAGTTTCTTCGCGCGTCGACACGGCGAAAGTGAGAAACCTCAGCCGGGATGGCGACGCACAGAGGAGGTCTTCAATGACCCGTCGACGAACCGCCTTGTTCGCGTGTGGCTCGATCAGTCGGACGAGCGGCACTACGTCCCCGAAGCGAAGTGACGAGCCTCTTCGCACTCTCGAACGTCAACGCCAATGATGAAACGTTGCGCTGAAAACGTGCGACGTCGTGGTCACTGGAACGAGTGACACGACCATCACTATTCTTTAGACGACGGGCACGATCGATTGACGGCCGCCCCATACGTGACGGCCACTCACCTAGGTGCCCGGCGAAAGAAGGTGTCGCGTGGACGTCAAGGATCTACTGAACCGGGCGGTTGAGAACATCTCGGTGAGTCGAGCGTTCGGGACTGCGTACGAAAGAGACGGGGTTCTCGTCATCCCCGTCGCGCTGGTCGCCGGCGGAGGCGGTCGCGGCGAAGGGCCAACGTCGACGTCGCCTGCCGAAGGCGACATTGGTGAGACCGATCCCAACGTCACCTCCGAGAGCAGGGAGGAGACGGGTTCGGGCGGCGGATTCGGTGGTGTTGTCGTACCCGTCGGCGCGTACGTCGTGAAGGACGAACAGGTCCGTTGGGTGCCCGCAGTGAACGTCACGGTGATCGTTCTCGCCGTCCTCGTCGCCCTTCGGCTCGTCACGAAGACGAGAGTGAAGGTCCAACGACTGAAGCACGGCTGATGGGACTCGTCGACGTCGGCGACGTTCGCGTCTAACGCACCGTCTCTACGGCTGGTCCAGCATCTCTTCGAGGTACGCGTGAAAGGTGTCGTAGTCCCACGACCCGTCGTAGCGTTCGCCGTTGACGAAGAACGTCGGTGTGCCGTTCACGCCGCTCCTGATCCCACTCTCGACGTCATCTTTCACGCGCTTTTGGACGACACCGTCGTGCAGCGTGTTCGCGACCTGGCTGAGGTCGGCGCCGACGTCTTCGACGTAGCGAAGGATCGCTGGACCAGATAAGTCCCGTTGGTTTTCGAAGAGCACGTCGTACATGGGCCAGAACTTCCCTTGGAGCCCAACCGCTTCCGCCGTCTCGGCCGCGAGTTCGGCCTGGGGATGGACGTTGGTGAGGGGCATGTTGCGAAAGACCAGGCGGAGAGACCCACCAAAGTCGCTCTGCAATCTCTTCACGATGGGATACGCCTGCCCACAGTAGGGACACTGGAAGTCGCCGTACTCGACGATCGTGATGGCGGCGTCGTCGGGCCCCTCGACGTGATCGTCGGGTCCGACCGGCACGACGAGTTGGGCTCGGTTGCTGTTCACGACAGTGCTTCTACCGCTCGCAGTGCTCCGTCCACGCCGGGACTTATCCCAATGGGCGAAACGTGACTCCACGCCACGTCGTGCTCGGCGTTCAAGACGAAGAGCGCACGCTCGGTGACACCGTCTTGATCGCGGTAGACGCCGTAAGACCGCGCAACTTCGCCCTTGGGGTGAAAGTCGGCGAGAAGTGGGAAGTTGAGTCGGCGATCTGCCTTGAAGGCCGCGTGGGACCAGACGCTGTCCACGGCAATGCCCACGAGTTGTGCGCCGCGGTCGTTGAAGAGGGTGTTCGCGGACTCGAACATGGAGAGTTCGTCACTGCAGACCGGGCTCCAGTCGGCCGGATAGAAGATGAGAACGACGGGGCCCTCTAGCTCCGACAGCGTGACTTGTTGTCCGGGCGCGGCGAGGAGCGAGAACTCCGGCGCTCGAGTGCCCGGAAGAAGTGCGTTGGAAACTGTGGTGTTCGTCGACATTGCGAACTCCTCGCGCTTAAGAGACTCCTCGAACTGCTGGGTCTGTCCTGACCTCTCATTATCGACCGATTTCGACGGCAACGCAACCAGAGGTTGGCGGGGAAATATTCACCACTCCCCACGTGGCACCGTCCACGACGTGCCAGTAGAGCTGTTGAAGACGAAAGTTCAGTTCCCGCACACTGCGAAGGGAGTGATCAGGCCGACGTTGACGGGTTCGACGTTGCCGCCGCGTTCTGACCGTCTATGGCCTTGCGCAGTAAGTGCGCCAACGTCGCGCGCTCATCTTCGTTCAGCGCACCGAGCATGTCGTCTTCGAGCGTCTGTTGAGCCGCTTCCGCCTTGCGCAGTGCTCGTCGACCTTCGTCGGTCATCGACACGAGGTGGCGACGTCGGTCGCTCGGGTCACGTCGACGCTCAATGAGTCCGTTTTCCTCGAGATCGTTGAGCAGCAACACGCAGTAGTTCGCGTCGATGCACAAACCCTCCGACAGCGCTTGCTGGCTGGTCTCTGGAAACTCACGGAGGAACGACAACGTGCCGAGTTCCTTCAGCGTTTGACCTAGGAGTTCAGGGGTACTCCGTCTGCTTACGAGACGTGACAGCTGCGTGAGCAACAAGATTGGTCCAGTGGACGAATTTTCATCCATCGAAGTTAATGGTAGCGAGGTATCGATATTCATGCTATCATGATTATATCGCTACAGAGATGATAAAGATACATTGTCCAGTGGCTCCACCCTACTAACGGAGGTCTTCGTTTATGTCAGTTTTGACTACCCCCTCATCAGGAATAATAGACAAAAGGCGCTGGATCGCCCTCATTGTTGTCTGTCTCGCCATGCTCATGAACGCGCTCGACGGCTCCATCGTCAACGTGGCGCTGCCCTCGATTCAACGCGATCTTCACTTCTCGCAGTCCAATCTGACCTGGGTCGTTGACGCCTACCTCATCGCCTTTGGCAGTTTCCTCTTGCTCGCTGGTCGCCTCGGTGACTTGTTGGGACGAAAGAAAGTTTTCCTCAGTGGCGTGGCGCTCTTCACGTTGTCGTCGTTGGTCTGTGCCGTCGCGCAGAGCCAAGCGATGTTGATCACCGCTCGCTTCGTCCAAGGCATCGGCGGTGCGGTATCGACCTCGGTCATCGTCGCGATCATCGTCACCGAGTTCACGGGCGCCAGCGAACGAGCGAAGGCTATGAGCGCCTACATGTTCGTCGCCGTCGGCGGTGGCTCGATCGGACTCTTGGTGGGTGGCGTACTCACCCAGGCCGTCAACTGGCACTGGATCTTCATGATCAACGTCCCCATCGGCATCCTCACCTTCTTCCTGGGGTCGATACTGATCAAGGAGAACGCTGGACTGGGCGTTCGTCACGGTCTCGACGTGACGGGATCGCTACTCATGACGACGTCACTCGTCATCGGGATCTACGCGGTCGTCAAGGCCTCTTCATACGGTTGGCTCTCGGCCCACACGCTGGGCTACGGCGTCGTGGCCGCCGTCTTGATGACGGCGTTCCTCATTCTCGAGTCCCGCGTCGCGCGGCCGATCATGCCACTGCGCATTTTCAAGCTTCGTAGCTTGACCGCGTCGAGCGTCGTGCGAGGGCTCACGTTCACCGCGATGTTCGCCGTCTTCTTCTTCGGTGCGCTTTACTTGGAGAAAGTCCTCGGCTACGCGCCCTTAAAAACAGGGATGGCCTTTCTCCCCATGACCGTCGCCATGGCCGTCATGTCACTCGGACTCACGAGTCGACTCCTCATTCGTTTCGGTCCGATGAAGCTCCTCGTCCCTGGGATGACCGCGGTCATCGCAGGGCTCTTGATCCTGTCGCACACTCCCGCGCACGCGAACTACGTCTCGTCACTCCTGCCCGCGTTCCTGCTCCTCGGGATGGGCATGAGCGTCTCGGCCGTGCCACTTCTCACCATCGCGATGGCCGACGTCCCGAAGAACGACGCGGGTCTGGCTTCAGGGATCGTGAACGTTTCCATGTGGTTGGCTTCGTCGGTCGGGCTCGCCGTCTTTGGCACATTGGCCGCGAGCAAGACCACGACGCTCGTCGCCCACGGAGATAGCCAGGCCACGGCCTTGGTCGCCGGCTATCACGTGGTCTTCCTCATCGGCGCACTCTTGGCCGCGGTCGGCCTTGCCGTCACGCTGACGGTCTTGCGCTCACCGGCGAAGGAAACGGCCGATACCGTGACCTCACCGTCGCTGGAGGAGGAATTGGACCAGAGCGAACTCTTCGCGGCGGGTCACTAGAGGGATTCAAGAGTAGGCCCGAAAGGCCGTTCACAATCCAGATGGTTATTCTCGCCGTCTCATCTTCAAAGCTTCATCAATTGCTTTGAAAACGGGACTTTGGTCCTTAGCGAGCTCTACTTAGGATGGTCGTGCGGCCGTTGAGACCATCTCGCGGCGCACCACCTCGAGGTAGCGCGTGATGGAGTCCAGAGTCAAAGAGTCGAGAGAAGGCCAGTTCGATCGACGGCCCCTGCTCGTCTTCTGGGAGATGACCAAGGCGTGTCAACTCTCGTGTTTTCACTGCCGAGCGAACGCGCAACTCACTGGCGGTCCCGATGAACTTTCGACGCGCGAAGGCGTCGAATTGATCGACTCAATTGCCTCACTCGGACGGCCGCGCCCGATACTCATTCTCACCGGTGGCGACTGCTTGATGCGCGAGGACATCGTCGAACTTGCTTCGTACGCCCATTCGCTCAACGTACCCGTGGCGATCGCCCCCTCGGTGACAGAGAAACTGACGTCGTCCACGCTGCAGGGACTTCGACGCGCCGGAGTGAAGAGCGCCTCGCTGAGTTTGGACGGAGCGAAGGCCTCGACGCACGGCGAGGTGCGCGGAGTTCCTGGCCACTTTGACGCAACCCTTCGCGCAATAGCTGAACTGAATCGTCACGGCTTTACTACCCAGGTCAACACGACGGTCATGGCGTCGAACGTTCGAGAACTGGCCGACGTCGCTCAAATAGTCCATGAGCTGAAGGTCAACGTGTGGGAGGTGTTCTTCCTCATCACGACGGGCCGGGGTGCTGAGATCGAAGCGACGTCGGCGACAGTGAATGAAGAAGTCTGCCACTTCCTCGTGAACGCGTCGCGCTACGACTTTACCGTGAGAACCGTTGAAGCTCCGTTCTTTCGTCGCGTGGCGCTCGAGAGACGTCAAAGGAGCTTCGGAGGTGACCCTCAAGACGTCGGCGAGACTTACGAGTTCCTGCGCTCGCGCCTCCTGCAACTCCTTGGACCCAGTTCCGCGCCAGTACGTGCGCCGAGCGCGGCCACTCGAGACGGAAAAGGAATCATCTTCGTAGGGGCCAACGGCGATATCTACCCGTCAGGCTTCTTGCCTATCGCCCTCGGCAACGTCCGCAGTGCCAACCTCATCGACGTGTACCGCGACCACGATCTCCTTCAATCGATTCGAAGCGCGGACTTCGTCGGTACTTGCCAAAATTGCCAGCACTCGGATCTGTGCGGCGGCTCTCGTTCGCGCGCCTACGCCGCGTACGCCAATCCCCTGGCGTCCGATCCGGGATGCGTACTCGTGAGCAGTTCGTCGCGTTAGCGAAACGCTCATTTCAGTCCCGCTCCACCTTTCGGCCCGTGATGCCCTGAACTTGAATACGAAACGCCACGGGCACACGACCAGCGCCCCGATCGTCCTCGCGAGTGGCGCCAGGACTCGAAGGAAATCGTTCGCTGATGATCTTGAGCGCCAGCTCGGCCCCGTCACCGTGAAGTTCTTCGTACCCACCTTGGGCGATGACGCTGCGCCAACGCCCACCCGGCAAGTACTCGTCGACTTCGAAGCAGACCTGAGCGTTCGTGCGCATCATCTCGACCTTCTTGCCTTCGGTCGTGTACACGTAGAAGCAGCCGTCACGCCACGCGAAGATGACAGGAACGACGTAGGTCTCGCCCATCACGTGACAGCCCACTCGGCCAACTTTCTGGTCGTTCACGAACTCGTCGATCTCGCCAGGAGACATCTCTTCGATCACGCGGCACGACTACTTTCTGGGTCGCGACGCCGGGGTCAACACGGCGCCACACTCGCCACGTCCAGGTGCGCTATCACGTCACTCGCGCTGTAACTGTCACGACCGTGCAGGAGCTGGCGTACGTCGCCAATACGGTCGCCACTCGTCACGATCGCCGACTCTCGGCGACCGTCGGAACGCACTTGGCCGAGGCCGCAGGTCGCCATCAAGCCGTTGCACAGACACGCCACGTCGACGGTCACTTGCGACGAGCCGCCCTTTCTCACGTAGGCGGAGATCGGTTCGGCCGCGCAACGATACGACACGGAACCGTCCAGGCGCACGTAGGGTTCGCGCAGATAGCCCAGATCGCATTTACGAGTCCTATCGTCGTAGACCTCTGGATCGGAAATCGTGCCCTTGACCGAGGCGACCTTGAAGGGATACCCGGTCGACGACGCGCGAAGCGACGTTCGAACGTCCACACTCGCGACCCTCAGCGTGTCGAGTACCTCTCGACGAAGGACGGGGTCCATGCCCGACTCGTCGCAGTAGGCGAAGAGCGTTCCGACCTGCACGCCGCTCGCTCCGAGTGAGATCGCGTCTTTAACGTCTTCGCGTGAAGCGATCCCGCCACCGATCCAAAAGGGAACGTTGAGATTCCTGAGCACCTCAAAGTCGACGACGTCGCGCAATCCGTACACGGGGTTGCCATCGACGTCGACCGCGAAGTCACCGCGTGGCGGGGCGTTGTGACCGCCCGCTACGGGACGCTCCAGCACAAACCCGTCCACTGGCCCGTTGCTCCTCTTAGCGAGTGCGTTCGCAAGCACGTGCGAGGACACAATCCCGAGAAAACGTGGACGTGTCAGAGTTCGCGAGTCCAGATAGCGCGAGGGGTCGAAGTGCAGTGACGTCGCGGGATCGTCACTGCTCGCACCCGTCACGCTGAGAGGGAGGTCGACGGACTCGCCAAGGCTGAGACGTTGAAGCACGCCGGGAATATGTGTCGGCACGCCGGCGCCCATTACGACGTAGTCCACGCCGGCGAGAATGGCCCCGAAGAGCGTGGGGGCTGTCGGGATCTGGACCTTCGTCAAGAGATTGATGCCCACGGCACCGTCGTGGCCCAATTTTGCGAGTGCGACTTCGACGAATGACGAGAGCACCACGATGTCAATCGATCGATCCGGGCTGCGATGCGTCAGCATCGGCAGCGTGCGAAACGGTTCCGACGCACTTCGTTGACGCGAGGCGAAAGAACCGAGTACCTCGTCGACGACGCTCTGCAGGGGAAATTGGTCGAGGACCGCCTGCAGTTCAGTGTCGACGCCGTCTTGTTGGAGGCGACGAACGAACACGTTATCGATGGCCGTGCCCGACACCACGCCGAGCTGACCCGCGCTCGCAACGGCGCGCGCAAGGGCCCATCCGGAAATAGCAATTCCCATGCCACCTTGGATGAGCCACGGGACTCTCGCTTCGGGAACCACACTGGTCTGAGTCATGTGACGGACCTTCGATACTTCGCTGGATGAATCGCTCAGGGGACGATGGAACCAGGCTAGTGCCGTCATGGAAACGCATTGGTTGCGAGCCTGGTCCGCCGCGTCGTACGCATGGTCATCTGGCAAGAGCCCGATCCTGCGCCGTCACAAGTCCGAGGCTGAGCGTTGAAGGTCTCCGACGACCCGGAACGCGTGGTCCACGAGGTCGGTAGCATCGAGTCACGGGCGTTTGACGTGCGGTCGCTCGCGGAGCGCCGCCGAAGCCTCATTGTTCCAAGGAGGAAAGTACATGACCGCACTTCTCAGTAACAAGGCTCGGGCTCTCGTCCAACGTCCCGTTATCGCCAACGTCGCGACCGTCGACGCTGAGGGAGGTCCCCAGGTGACCCCCGTGTGGATCGACCTCGACGGCGACGACCTCGTCTTCAACACCGCGAAAGGTCGCGTCAAGGCTGTGAACCTCACGCACAACAGCCAAGTCGCCGTTTCGATTGTCGATCCCGACGACCCCTACAACGTGGTCGTCGTGCGTGGAAGGGTGGAGGGCACCGAAAAGGACGCTGACGCGCACATCGACTCACTGGCGAAGAAGTACCTCGGTGTCGACAGTTACCCGATGCGTCGTGAAGGCGAAGTACGCGTCAAGTACCGCGTCCACGCCGACAAGGTCGTGATGCAGCCGAACGACTGACGTTGCACCGTCACGTCGACTCGCCACGAGCGTCTCGACGCCGCCAGCGCTTCTCGAGAATGAGGACGCGTCGACGACGCGGGTGAACACGAGCAAGAAGTACGTGCTCAGCGAACGACGAATCGACGTCCTCGTGTCGTCCCATACTCTTGGACCATGAAAGCAATCGCGCACTCACTCACTGGAGACTCTGAGGTCTTGCACCTCGTGGAGCGTCCCGTCCCCGAGCCGGGCCACGGCGAGGTCCGAGTGCGCGTGGTGGTCTCGGGGGTCAATCCCACCGACTGGAAGACGCGACGCGGATCCGCCGCGGGCCAGGCGCTCGCGTTCCCTGAAGTCGTACCCAACCAAGACGGCGCCGGCATCGTGGAGGCCCTCGGTGAGGGCGTCAGCGAACTTCGTCTAGGCCAACGAGTATGGCTCTGGGAGGCTGCGTGGCAACGCGCCAACGGGTCGGCACAAGAAGAGGTCGTCTTACCAGTACGTCACGTTGTCGCGCTCTCGGACAACGCGTCGATGGATCTCGGCGCTAGTCTCGGCGTTCCCGCGATTACGGCGCACCGGTGTCTCACCGTGGCCGAGAACTTCCCCGCGCAACTGACCCCGTCATCGTTGGTGGGCCGAACGATTCTCGTGGCAGGCGGAGCCGGGGCGGTGGGCCACGCGGCGATTCAACTCGCTAAGTGGGCTGGCGCCACGGTGATCACCACGGTGAGTAGCTCGGCGAAGGGCGATCTCGCTCGTCGAGCCGGTGCGGACCACGTCGTCAACTACAAGGAGAGCGACGCGTCGTCAACGATTCGCTCACTCGCGCCCAACGGTGTCGATCTCGTCGTTGAGGTGTCCGTCGGAGTGAATCAAGAACTTGACAAGGCGGTGTGCGCGCCGGGAGCGACCGTGGCCGTCTACGCCACGAATGGCGGTGACGAGGTGACGCTTCGCGTGCGCGATCACATGACGCGAAACACGAGGTTCCAGTTCGTCCTTCTCTACACCGTCCCAGCCCCGGCGAAGGACGAGGCCGTCGCCGCCGTCTGCGCGGCCGTCTGCGACGGTGCGCTGACGATAGGCGCGGAGACCGGACTGCCCGTCATTCGTTTCCCGCTCGAACGCACCGGCGACGCGCACGATCGCGTGGAAGACGGCGCCGTGGGCAAGGTTCTCATCGACGTGAGCGCCGAGTAACGTGGTTCGTTTTCGGTATCACTAAGAACTCGCTGAGCGTGAGAGTCGATCGTGCATCACGTGGAGCGGCCATGAGGTCGAGCCGACGCCATAAGAAAACTCGCGGCCAACGTGTTGATGTGCGCGAACGAGACGGGTACCCTCGAGCCATGACGAACTATCTCGCGCCCCCCGATCGCTACGACACCATGAAGTACCGGCGATGCGGTCGAAGCGGGATCATGCTCCCCGCCATCTCGCTCGGTCTTTGGCACAACTTCGGTGACGACGTTGCCATTGACACGCAGCGCGCGACGCTTCGACGAGCCTTCGATCGTGGGGTCACGCACTTCGATCTCGCGAACAACTACGGACCGCCCTACGGCAGCGCCGAGACGAACTTCGGGCGCGTACTGCACGAGGACTTCACCAGTCTTCGCGATGAGCTCATCATCTCGACGAAGGCTGGCTGGGACATGTGGCCCGGCCCGTACGGCGACCTCGGTTCGCGCAAGTACCTCCTCGCGAGTCTCGATCAGAGCCTGAAGCGCCTCGGTCTCGACTACGTCGACATCTTCTACCACCATCACTTCGACGCGACCACACCGCTCGAAGAGACCATGGGCGCCCTCGACCACGCCGTTCGTCAGGGCAAGGCGCTGTACGTCGGCATCTCGTCGTACTCGGACGAACGCACGAAGGAGGCCGCTTCTATCTTGCGCCGGCTCGGCACCCCCCTGCTCATCCACCAACCCTCGTACTCCATGTTCAACCGATGGATCGAAGATCGGCTGCTCGACGCGCTCGATGAAGAAGGCATTGGCTGCATCGCGTTCTCACCGCTGGCTCAAGGGCTCCTCACAGACCGCTATCTCGGCGGCGTCCCCGAAGGTTCTCGCGCTACGAAACAAGACACGTCCCTCGAGAAGTCCATGTTGCGTGAGGAGAACTTGGCGCACGTGCGCGCGCTCAACGCCATAGCCCAGGATCGGGGCCAGAAGCTTTCTCAGCTCGCGCTCGCTTGGGCCCTGCGCGATCCCCGTGTCACGTCGGTGGTGATTGGCGCGAGTAGCGTCGCTCAACTCGACGAGAACCTCGATGCCCTCAACTCTCTCTCATTCAGCGCCGACGAACTCTCGCGAATAGACGAGCACGCCGTCGAAAGCGGCATCGATCTCTGGCGAGACGTGGCAACGAAGTAGTGAGTCTCGGTCACTCGTGATCGCTGCCGGGTCAGATTTCTCTTTCAGTGGACGAACGTCTGCGTTGTACTCTTCCCTCGAGGACATACGCCACCTGGGGGTCAGATGAAGCGCGTTGCCATCGAGACGAGTCTGAACGAGTGCCGCACGTGGCTGGTCGAGACCTACGAAGGTCTCACGAAGGAACAGTTGCGGCGCCCTCTCACGAAGAGCGAGCACGACCCGAACAACATTTGGTGCGCACTCGACCACTTCGCGCACCTCGCTCTGGTTGAGGCGGATTTCGTGCGGATGATCCGTCGACAGCTCGCCGGCCACTCGAATCCCGTGGGACTCCTCGTCGACGACGACGGCGAGGTCCGTACGAGAGAGCAGATCATGAAGATCGTGAACGAGAGAACCGAGGCGTTTCAGCGTTTGCACCACGACGACTCGCTCTCTGACGTCGTCGCCCTTACGGCCGCTGCTCGCAGCGAGACACTTCGTCTTCTCTCCGAACTCTCGGACACGCAGCTCGAAGAACGCCTTGACGGCGCGCCGTGGGGTGACGGTTCCATCGGCGGCGTCCTTGGTGCCAACGCCCGCCACGCGCACATCCACTGGGATTGGTCGACCGACGCAGGACTCCTCGACAGCACTCAATAAAGCCACGCCGTCGCGAGAAACTCGGTACTACATCAGTTCGCTGGTGTGACCACTGATTGCTCGGAATCGAACGAGAGACCACCACAGCGAGAGAACGACGATCACCTCGAAGGCGACGGCGAGCCAGCCGATGACGGGGGCGCGGTGCAACGACACGAAGATCACGACGGCCAGTTCCAAGACCACCGCTACAAGTGAGACAACGGCGAACGGACCGTACTGCAGCGCCGCTTCGTGAACGCGCGCTGAAGGGTGCGCACTTCGGCGCCAGAACGCCTCGAGGACCTCACGCTTCTCCGGACGGGAACAACTGCGATACACGTCGAGTTTCACAAGATGAACGATAGGGCCCGTCACCGAGGACGGCGGCGATATCAACTCTCGAGCGAGGGGCCAGTGGCCTCGTTAATGCAGAGTCTGAGCGTTGAAAGCGACGCTGAGATCGTTGAGTGACACCACCATCGATGGTCGAACGAACTGATGGGTCTCCTTCACGAGTCGTACAACGGTTCCCCACGCCGCGAAACCCACCGCGTGCGGAGCAAAACCCATCGGACCTTCAACGACTTTGACACCCACTACACCCGTGCCCCTGAGATCGAGGGCGACGCGCTGCATTCGCTCCATGGCGGACTCTCGCGACGAGTACAGGGCGTCGGTGTAGTTCCTCAGTTCTACGTTTTGGGACTGTTGTTGGAGTGCGGTACTCATTGATCTGCGAGGTGCGTAGACAAAACTGGCGCCGGTCGCTAGGCCGAGGGGCGCCCATCCCGCCACCATCAACATCGTGAAGTCGCGAGCCGAGAGGTCCGAGACGAAGACGTTGCTTGCTTCAACGCGACCGGCGCCCACTGGACGAACGGCGGTGCCGAGCAACGAGACCTCGATGTGCGTTGAGTACACGCGACGTTCGATATGCACGCCCACGACGCCGTGGCCGCCCGCGTCGGCGGCGTCTTTATGGATTCGTTCGATGGCGTAGCGAAAAGCCAGCGCGTGCGCCTGCGACGCCGAGGAAATCTCGCCTTCGCCCCAGTTCCACAGACCCACCGGCGTCGAGAAGAGCGACACCCCGCTCACGAGTTCGACCGGCTCCCAACCAATGGCGTGGAGATTGAGTTCTTCGTCGATTGAGAGATCCGACGTAGTCGAGTCCGCCTTTGGGGGCTTCCCCTCGAGCGACGCTACGGCGCGACGAACCTCTGCTTTCAGGTCGTTCGTCACGAGAGACGCACCGTGGGTTGAGGAATGGGTAGTGGGTCGAAGTCCTTGAATCGGCGTATTCGGTTCCCCCGCAAGATGGCCTCAATCTGCAGGTCACCCTTTTGGAACTCTCGCTCCGCAAGGCGAAGGTCCGCCCCGTGCAACGCGTCACCGCGAAGTTGCGCGCGAGCCAACGAGCGCACCTTTTGACGCGACCAGGACTGCGCGGTGACGATCTGGTCGATCTCGATCGCGTTGGAAGAGTTCGAGGAGTTCGTCCACATCGATCCGGCGAAACCTTCCATCAAGTATTCGGTGACGCAGTAGGCCCAGACGCGCACTGACGACACGGCAGCGATCACCGACACAGGAACGTAGCCCGCTTCGAAAACCTTCGCCAGTCGCTGTCCGGCTAAGTACGTCGTCCACGGTGCGGAGGTGGGCGCTGGTGTGTCGAGCACCTTGACGGCGGTCCCCCACACGTGGAATTCGATGGCGCCGACGTCACCGAGTGGCAACTGGCTATCAATCACTCCGACGACCCCGTCGGCACCGAGCGTCGTCGCTTCTTCGAGCATGCGCTGGAACGCACTGGTGAAGCCTTGGTTCCAGACGTCCTGCACCCAGGTCTGCTCGTAGTTCTGACCCCACGCTCGGTGTTCAGTGGAGATCATGCCGTGCGGGCACTGGTAGTTCTGGACGTAGCCACTTCCCGACGGAGAGAGGCTTCCCGACGCTCCGAACGGAGAAATGTTTCTCGAAAGAACTCCACCCATGGCGTAGGCGCCCTCGTGCATGACGCAGTACCCCTGCACCAGGCCAACCGGCTCGAGTCCCATCTCCAGACACGCGGCGAAGTCCGACACGCTGAGACCGGAAGAGAAGGTTCCTCCAACGAGTCGTCGCTCGGCCGCCTCGGGCAGATCGCTCATTAGTTGTCGAGCGTGATGATCGTGGTGGGCTTGGCCAAGGTGACCTCGTCCGAGGTCTTCGACACCGCCGTGCCGAGGGAGAGGAACTCAATGGTGTGCGAACCCCACTGGTGCGACTTCTCCTCGAGTCGCACGCCGACGATGCCGGTGGCGCCGAGTTGCGTGGCTTCGTCTTGCATTCGCGTCATCGCCAATTCGCGCGCCTCATAGAGCGCCTGGGTGAAGTTCGGCAACTCCACGTTCTGACCAGTCGTGCCGAGCGTCTGGCCGATGCCGCGATGGGCAATGTGGTAGACGCAGGTCCCCATGACGAGACCTTGGGGAAAGTACCCCGTCTGCAACAGAGTCCAAAAATCCTGTCCCGAGAGGTCCGACGTGAAGGGTTTGCCGAGCTTGTTGAGTCGCGAGACTCCGTCTTCGGCCTTGACGGCGGTGCCCACCGCGATGAACTCCGCCGCGTCCTTGCCCCACTCGTAGTAGTTCACGTCGAGACGAACACCGACGACACCGTCAGCGCCGAGTTCGCTCGCCTCTTCCTCCATGCGCGTCATGGCCAACTCGCGGGCGTTGTACATAGCCTCGGTGAGTTTCGTGAGTTCGAGACTCTGTCCCCACTTACGTGTTTGAATTCCCGTGTGGTAGATCGACGAACCCATGACGAAGCCCACCGGATGAAAACCAACTTCTTTGATCAGAAGAAACTCATTGACCGAGAGGTCGGAGGTGAAGAGTCCTTTCTCCAGCTCTTCGAGACGTCGTCCCGTCGCTTCGGGTAGGTCGTTCGTAACGTCGCTCACTTTTGTCCTCCAATAACGATGTTCTCGAGTGCGAGGCGCGCAGCGTCACTGTGCGCCGCCTCGGCCTGTAGCGCTTGGAGCAGTCGCGTGATCCACTGGTCCGTGTCGACCGTTTCGGTGCGAATACGTATCCCACCTGAGACGTGCCCCACGGTGCAACGTAGATCCCCTCCGTCGATCACCGCTTCGAACTGATCGTTCGCCATCGCGATCTGCACCGACGAGATCTCGTCGGTCTTGTGCCGTCGGCCACCGGATCGCTGCGTTCGCAACCGGTCTCCCAAAGTGTCGGACAACTCGCTGCAGAGGGCTTTGACGAG
>Ga0208849_1000319_pt1 | contig 46845 bp, 41 predicted proteins | sample NGESurdeep072012_10_FD_184470 | JGI IMG/M metagenome (GOLD analysis project Ga0208849, IMG submission 184470) | Arctic peat soil microbial communities from Barrow, Alaska - NGEE Surface sample 53-3 deep-072012 (SPAdes) | ecosystem: Environmental > Terrestrial > Soil > Wetlands > Peat ... | reverse complement strand
TTTTTCCGGACCCTTATCGCTGCTGTCGACCATGAGTCGAAGATTGCGCTGCCAAAATGCGCGGGTGTGACCGTCGGCTGTGGTCACACGGAAAGTATCGTGGCAATAGCTAATGGCTTGCACACGATGTTCGGGACCAACAGCTTTCAGATCAAGGTCGGTCCCGCCCGTCATTCCGCCGCCCCCCATTATTCCCCCCATTTGGCCATTTTGAGCTGATTGAAGTGGCGCATGTCCTGCCTGGGTCGCTTCTTTAAGAAATGCCAGCACGTCCGCACGCCGTTGATCATTCTTGATGCCGGGAAAAGTCATCTCGTTTCCCGGAATTAGATGTTGCGGATCCTTGATCCAGTCGTTCAGGGTCTCGTCATTCCAAACGATTGCCGAAGATTTTAGAGCGGAGGAGTAACGTGGAAAGCTGGTCAAACTTCCGGCTTTACGGTTCCAAAGGTTTGCCAGGCTTGGTCCGGTCATGCTTCGGTTCGGCTGCAATGAATGGCATGCGGCACAAGTGCCGAAGATACGCTGGCCATTGTTAGCATTGCCCTGTTCTGCAAGGGTTGGCGAAAGACCAGCCGACACATCGAGGGTCAGGAACGTCAATAGAAGGAGCCAGCGCATCATTATCTCCATCGGTAAGCCGGTCGCCCATCCCATGCACACATGGTTAGCGCGGGCGAGCGCTACCCTCGTACATGAAGGTCATCGGTCTTGGGCCGCGCATGTAACCTGTCTCAATGCGCTCGAATCGGAAGCCCGCACCCTCAATCAACGCGCCAATCGCGCGATTGAGATGGCAGCCGCCGCCGATACGTTTCCAAGCCGGCGTGAGGCGATCCTGCCACCATCGAACGTTGGGATCGGTAGAACGGCCATGTTCTACGAACAGGAGCCGACCACTCGGTTTGAGCACCCGACGCATTTCGACGAGTGAACGTGCAGCGTCCGGAATGCTGCACAAAGACCAAGTCGAAACCACGGTGTCGATGGTGCTGTCTTCGATCGGTATCGCCTCCGCCGTTCCTTCCACGAAGTCCACCTGGCCGGCATCCTGACGACGTGTGCCGCGTGCCATCGCGAGCAGCTTCGGCGAAGGGTCGAGGCCGATCACAAGCTCTGCCTGGTCCGTGTAGAAGGGCAGATTGAGCCCTGAACCGATGCCGATTTCCAGGACGCAGCCTTCCGCAGCAGGAATCACACGATTGCGGTACGCTGCAAGGTTGTGCTGACGCATCGCAAGATGGATTAGACGAGGAAGAATATGATCCCGGTAAAAGCTCATGAGCTCACACTGACTACGGACTTTTGTTCTGAATGGTGCAGGGTCTTCTCTTGTGCTGGAACTTTGAAGCTGTTCACGATGCCGTAGACAGCCGGGATAACAACAAGCGTCAGGATAGTCGAAGACACCATGCCGCCGATCATCGGAACAGCAATCCGCTGCATGACCTCCGATCCGGTGCCGCTGCTCCATAGAATCGGCAGCAGTCCGGCCATGATGGCAACTACAGTCATCATCTTCGGACGGACGCGCTCGACCGCTCCGATCATAATGGCCTGGTAAAGGTCGGCGCGCGTGAATACACGGCCTTGGGCCGCTCGCAACGCCTTCACCTCTTTCATCGCTTGATCGAGGTAAATCAACATCACGACTCCGGTCTCGGCAGCGACGCCAGCTAGCGCAATGAAGCCGACCGCAACGGCCACCGACATGTTGAAGCCCAGCCACCACATCAGCCAGATTCCGCCAACCAGCGCGAACGGCAGTGAAAGCATGACGATCAGGGTCTCGGTCAGCCGGCGGAAATTCAGAAAGAGCAAAAGAAAAATGATCAGAAGCGTGAAGGGGACGACGATTTTAAGGCGAGCCTCCGCGCGCTGCAGATACTCGAATTGACCGCTCCAGGTGACGTAGGTCCCCTCGGGAAACTTTACCTCGTCGGCTACGGCCCTGCTTGCCTCCGCGACGTAGCCACCGAGGTCACGTCCGGCGATGTCGACATAGATGTAGATCGCAAGCCGCCCATTTTCGGTGCGGATCGAGGTCGGGCCACGCGTAAGCTTTACTTGCGCGACCTCGCCGAGCGGAACTGATCCACCATTTGCCATCGGCACTTGAACATCGGTCGCAATTGCCATGGGATCGGAGCGAAGTGAGCGCGGGTACCTCACGTTGACGGTGTAACGCTCTCGGCCTTCTACCGTCGTTGTGGCTGTCTCGCCGCCGAGCGCCATCCCGACGACCTCTTGGACATCGGCCATACTGAGGCCGTAGCGGCCCAATGTTTCTCGGTTTGGAATGATCTCAAGGTAATATCCGCCGATCGCTCTTTCGGCGTATGCGCTGGAAGTGCCGGGCACCGCGCGCAAAACGGCTTCCACCTCGCGCGCCACCTTCTCCATCTCTGCCAAATCGGTGCCGAAAACCTTCACCCCGACCGGCGTGCGAATTCCCGTCGAAAGCATGTCGATGCGAGCACGAATCGGCATGGTCCAGGCATTCGAAACGCCGGGAAATTGAAGCGCTTTATCCATCGCGGCCCTCAGGCGCTCAAGCGTCATGCCGGACCTCCACTCGGACTTCGACTTCAGGTTGATAACCGTCTCGAACATCTCCATAGGCGCGGGATCGGTGGCCGTGTCCGCCCGACCGGCCTTGCCGTAGACGGAAGCCACTTCTGGAAAGGACTTTATGATCTGGTCTTGCCTCTGAAGGAGTTCGGCTGCCTTGGTGATCGAAATGCCGGGCAAAGTGGTGGGCATGTACAACAATGTGCCTTCATTCAAATCGGGCATGAACTCCGAACCAAGCTGCCGGGCCGGCCACACTGTGACGGCCATTGCCGCCAATGCGAGTACGATCGTCAGCGTCTTGGCCTGAAGGACGTTGCGGATAATTGGCCGGTAAACCCAAATCAAAAAGCGGTTGAGGGGATTTCTGTGCTCCGGGATGATGCGTCCCCGTATAAAGATGATCATGAGCGCGGGTACGAGCGTGATGGACAGAAGCGCTGCGGCCGCCATAGAAAAGGTCTTGGTGTAGGCGAGCGGGCCGAATAGCCGCCCTTCCTGAGCTTCAAGTGTAAAGATCGGAAGGAATGATACGGTTATTACGAGCAGACTAAAAAACAATGCCGGCCCGACTTCGCTCGCAGCTCCGATCAGTATTCGAACTCGGGACTTGCCCGGTTCGGCCCGTTCAAGACGTTTGTGGACATTTTCGATCATCACGATCGCGGCGTCGATCATGGCGCCAATCGCGATGGCAATGCCGCCTAGACTCATGATGTTTGACCCGAGCCCGATGAATTTCATCGCAGCAAACGCCATCAATATCCCGACCGGCAGCATCAGAATGGCCACCAATGCGCTCCGGACGTGCAGGAGAAACAGCACACATACGAGCGCCACGATGGTGCTTTCTTCAATCAACGTGCTTTTCAGGGTTGTGATCGCCGCTTTGATCAATTCGGAGCGGTCATAAACCGGAACAATTTCGACCCCCTTGGGCAAACTGGGAGCGATCTCTTTAAGCTTGGCCTTGACATTGTCGATGACCGTAAGGGCGTTTGCGCCAAATCGCTGCAGGGCTATTCCGCTGACGACCTCGCCTTCGCCGTTGAGCTCAGTAATACCCCGCCTCTCGTCCGGGCCTAGTTCGACTCGCGCTACGTCACGAATACGCAGCGACGTTCCTTGGTCGGTCTTGAGAACGATGTCCCCGATGTCATCAATATTTCTGAGATAGCCTCGGCCCCTCACTATAAACTCAAACTCCGACAGTTCGATCGTTCGGCCGCCAACGTCCATATTGCTGGTCCGAATAGCTTCGCGAACCTGGGCGATGGAAAGACCTTGAGCCCGAAGCCGCCGTGGGTCGACGACGACATTGTACTGTTTGACAAATCCGCCGACGCTAGCGACCTCGGCAACGCCTTCCGCCTTGGAAACGGCATATCGCACCTTCCAGTCCTGCAACGAGCGCAGCTCCGCGAGCGTTCTGTTTTTTGCGAGAATGGCATATTGGTAGACCCAACCAACACCGGTTGCGTCGGGCCCCAGGCTTGGTGTTACGCCCGCGGGAAGCCGGCGGGCGGCCGAGTTGAGATATTCCAGTACGCGGCTACGGGCCCAATAGGGGTCTGTGCCGTCGTCGAAAATTACGTAGACGAACGAAACTCCGAAAAACGAGAAACCGCGCACCACCTTGGATTTCGGTACAGTCAGCATTGCCGTAGTGAGCGGATAGGTAACTTGATCCTCAACGACCTGTGGCGCCTGACCGGGGTAGTCCGTCAAGACGATCACCTGCACATCGGAAAGGTCAGGAATAGCGTCAAGCGGAAGCGTCCGCAGTGCGTAAAGCCCTGCGGCGACCGCGAATACCGTTCCGATCATGATCAACATAATGTTGCGCGCGGACCAATCGATGAGGCGAGGTATCATCGCGCGCCTTCCGACGAATTTAGGCCCTGCAACGCAGCCTTCAGGTTACTTTCGGCATCAATCAGAAAATTCGCAGAAACGACGACCTGATCGCCTTCGCCGATCCCCGAGCGAATCTCAACGAGGTTATTGCCACGCGTACCGACGCTAACCTCACGCGGTTCAAAGCGTCCGTCTCCCTTGTCTAGGATAACTACCTGTCTTGTGCCGGTATCAATCAATGCGCTTTCAGGGACGGTGAGGACCGGGGCGCCTGACCCAATCTCAATATCAACATCTGTATACATCTCGGGCAGAAGCGCCTCATCTTTGTTGCTGAGCTCGATTCGCACTCTGACAGTGCGTGTGTCCGCGTTGAGCTGGGGATAGATCAAGGCGACTTGCCCTGGGAAGGTTCGACCTGGAATACTTTGTGCGCGAATCGCGACCGCTTGACCCGGCTTTATGCCTGCCATTTCCTGTTCAGGCACGTCGGCCAACACCCAGATTGTTGAAATGTCGGCGATCCGGAACAACACTTGGCCGGACGAAGCTTTCATGCCTTCCGTGGCATTACGCTCAAGCACAACCCCGTCTCGCGGGGCCGACCACACGATAGTGAGCGGAACCTTGCGGGTGTGCTCCATGTCTGCAATGACGTTGGCCGGCACATTAAGGTTCTCGAGTCTACGTCGCGAGCCTTCCAGGCCTGGATTGGCAATGAGCTGAGCAGCCGCAGCATTTACATCCGGCGAAAATAGTTCGAGCAGGCGCTGGCCTTTTTTAACGTGGTCGCCCGTTGTTATGTTTTCTACGTGTTCGATGAACGAGTCCGCGCGCATCGACACAACTGTGATGCGACGTTCATCGAGCTTGACCGTGCCCGGAAGGTGTAACAAGTGAGCTATAGGCCGACGAGCCGCGGGCTCGGAGCGCACCCCAGTTCGTTGTATCTTACCGGGCGAGAGTTTTACGACGGTATCGTCTGCGGCCTCTCCCTCATAAACGGGCAGATAGTCCATGCCCATCGAGTCCTTCTTTGGGACCGGCGACGTATCGGGCAGACCCATTGGGTTTCGGTAATAGAGAATGCGCTTACTCTCTTGGGCAGGAACGTCAAAATTGCTGTCTTCATTGGCATGGACGGCCAAAAACGGCCGGCCGTCCGCCGTGCTCTTTGGCGACGCTGAATAAAATGGCTTGCCGTCCGGATCGCGGTAGTAGACCACAGGTCCCGTTGGCGATGGGACTCGTTGAACGGCTGGCGCGCCATCGAGCATCTTGCTGATGCTGGATGGCACCCAATCCGGTAACGCTTGATTGCCGCGGCCGACATGGAAACCGATCGCCGCTCCGGCCGCGCCCACGAGGAGCGCGGCCGCAACCGAAAGCGCTTTTCCGGAAGACGGTCGAGGTGAGAGGCCGTCGATCGGATGCAAAGCCGTGGGCCGGTCATCCATTACGGCGTTGCTTTCACAACAAGTTTGCTCTCGACGGTGCCGGCTTCACCCTGAATTTTGGCTCCAAGCGATAACTGCCAGCGTCCCGCCATCGGAATATTGGTCTTGAAGCGATAGACGCCTGGCTCAGTGGATGCGATTTCCTCGATAGGCTCCTTCATCTCGGCCATGCCGTCGGGCGCCATGTCGATGCGCTTCGCGAAGATCACCGCATCCGGCACCGGCTTGCCGGTCTTTTTGTTAATAAGGCGCACGGAAACCGTGACTTCACCGCCCGATTTGACGTCGCTTTGAATCAACTCGAACTGGTAATCTTTTACGTCGGCCAGCGCATGCGGTGCTGCCGTCATCCAAAACACGCTCACCAACGCCGCAAACGCGCCGCGCATTTTCCTCGACACACCCATCTTCCGTCTCCCAAAGCTCACGGTTCGCTGGCTGGGCGGAGTGCCCTGGGCACAGCAACGGATCAGCCGCGCCCAACAAGGCATGCGGCTGTGACCGGCAGGCGTTAAGTGCCGGGATTGAGCGTTAGGTTTTGGGAGGCCTTGGCGGCGGGGCGTAACCGAGGCTTGTGAGGGCCGTATCGCTCGGCGGGAACATCAAACTCGTTTGTCCGACAGGCAACAACAGCGCCGCACCAGCGGGCAAATTCAGTACGATTCCCAAAAGGCACAGCGCCATCAATGGACAGTCCTTGGAACAATCGGAGACGGGTGCCTTCTCGGGGCAACACGGCATACCGTCAGGCAGCACCATCTCAGAATGCAGTTGCGCTGAGGATTCACTGGCCATTGCGTGCACCGCTCCCGGCATGGTCATAGCCAACGCCGGGGCCGCGAGCGGTGCAGCCAGCAAGCCAAGAACGGCGAGGGCTGCCAGCAATCTGCTATGGTAAGTCGGAGCGTCACACCGACAGACTAACACAGGGAGCTTCCGCTATTCCATCCCTTCCGTCGTGGCGGTTCCCCCGGCGACTTTGCGAGGCTCTATACGCTCTTGCAACGTTTCGGCGCGGCGTGGAATCGCTTCAGGATCACGGCAGGGCAGGTCTAGGCTGGTCACAATGCTGGCAGCTGCGGCTATAATGGCAAATGGTACCGGTGCGCTCCATGATGGTTCGCGACAGCCAGCGGACTCTTCCCCTCCCACTCTGAGCCGCCGTGGTCGGGTACCGGCGAAGACTTGCAGCAAGATGGTCTAAACCCTCGGCTTTAGTTACCATTTGCGGCCCGGAGAATCGCTTCGGCGGACGCCCTGTTAAGCTGCGACGTCAGCCCGACTCGCGAAAAAAGCCAGATCAGCCACTTCGTCGGGTCCCAGTGATACCAACGAACGCCGTTGCGATAGTCGCGCGGAAATCGATGATGAAAATTGTGGAATCCCTCGCCATTGGTGAGGATCACTGCAAGCCAATGGTCGCGTGCGGACGAACCCGGATCAAACGCGCGCTGGCCGAACGTATGCGCCACCGAATTGATGAAAAATGCGGCATTCAAGACGATAAAAATCCGGGCGGCGACCGGTACTAACAGCGCGTACATCCATCCTCCGATCCATGCCCCGATCAGAAGCGGGATGACCAGGCCGGACAGCTGCGACCACAGTTTGTAGTGCTGGTCCTGATGGACGACCATCGGATCCCTGGCGAGGTCGCGGACGTTCGAATAATCGTAAGGCGGTTTTTTGATGAGAACCCATCCGACATGCGCGTAAAAAAAGCCGCGCTTGATATTGTACGGATCGCGGTCCGTATCGGTGTAACGGTGATGCAGACGATGCAGTGACGACCAGCGCATCGCTGACTGCTCAAACGCCGCTCCGCCAAAAAAAAGCACAAACAGGCGAATCGGCCATGCTGCTTTGAAGGCCGCGTGGGAAAAAAGGCGATGATAGCCGAGGGTGATGGAGAAGGCGCTGGCCAGAGTATAAAATGCGAAGAAGGCGACGTCCGGGCGCGTCAAACCGCGCTGCCAGAGATAAATCGGACAAAAAATCACCGCCGATACGGTTATGAGACCGATGAAAATAATGCTTCCCCAGCGATATCTCACGCTGAGTGCCCAATTTCCACTGAACTGGGAGTCGCCTGGTGCATCGGTCGGTCTCCTCGTGAGAGGCATCGACAATCCTGGACTTACCAGCCTGGATTTTCGAGGTGCTTCCCGGTCTCGTTTCGACCATTAACGATACGGCTATTTCTGGCCCGTCCGCAAGGCAGGCACGGCGGAGCCGACCGCGCCCAATTCGGCAGGCTTCCCTTGGCGCGCAGGACCACCCGAAAGGCTGATGTGGCCGCCCCTAACCGTTTTCTTTCGAAAGTCATTCTTCAGAAAACCCAGAGGTTTTTCGGCGTTGAAGGCCTGTTCTTTAATGGTGCTATCATCGGATAGTGCCGACCAGAAAATTAGCGGGGCATCGAGACGGTTCGAGACATGATCGATCACACGCGCCGCTGCATATTCATTCACCAGCGGAAGGTGGCTGGCACGTCAATCATAACAGCCCTGGGGCATTCGCCGGACAAGCCCGAATGGCACCGATTCAACGACGGCGTCCTGTCTCCGGATTGGGCCGGGCGTGATACCGGGTATTTTGTGTTCTCAGCGATCCGCAATCCATTTGATCGGCTCATCTCCGCCTGGAAATATTTGAGTTGCACGCGAGATCGCCAACTCCTTGATTGTCTGCGGAATCCTCCACGCGAAGGCGCGGATTATCGGCATTTTACACGCCCGCAGATAGATATTCTGCGCGATCCCGAAACCGGTCGGCTTATTATCGACGATCTGATCCGGTTCGAGAGCTTGCAGCGAGATTTCGACCGCGTTTGCGATCGGATGGGTACAGCCAGCCAGCAATTGCCCCACCTCAATACAACCCTACGCTCGCGAACCTATAAGGATTATTTCGACACGGAGACACATCAGCTCGCAGAACGGATGTTTGCGGAGGACATTGCTATGTTCAACTACGAGTTCTAGTCGGTCGGATTTTGAGGCCTAATTCGTTCCGCGCGCCGTGCTCGTCAGGCGATGAAGGTCTTGGCCGTCGCGCGGCACGAATGATCGTGGTGATCTATTGAGAACACGAAAGGCGGGCGCTAGAGTAAGCACGCACGAAGGCGAACACTGGCTGATTTGCGGCAGCGCTTGGGGACGGCCGGGTCTGACGATGAAATTCCCATCGCGCTTGTCAGCCGGGATCAATCGGCTTGTGCGTCTGCCGCAGCGCAGCAGCCTTCGCGTTCGCATCATGTGCGTTGATGTCGACTGGATTCTGCAACGACTGGCGGGCGAACTACAACGTCGCCTTGATTACGTCGACGTCGGTCCGACGCCTGATCCTTCGGCGCCGATCCAATACTATGTGAACTACGGAGCGTACGAACGGCGTGTTTCGCCGCTCGAATTTGCCTGGTTCACCCACCTTGATGAAGTAGATCAAAACCTTGCAAATCGATTTAGGTCGGTCAGCGCCGCTGTCGACGTGGCAATCTGCCACTCGAAAAAATATGCCGACATAATCCACGCCAATGGCATCCGTAACGTCCACGTCATTCATCCGGGTGTTGACTTTGGGCAATTCACTCCCAGGCTAAAAATCGGTGTCGTTGGCAGAACCTACCCGAGCGGCCGTAAGGGCGAGAAACTATTGGCTGCCGTGGCTGACGTGGCAGGCATTGAATGGCACTTTACCGGTGAAGGCTGGTTTGGCCGGGCACAGCGGTTGGCTGCGAATGAGATGCCAGATTTCTATCGCAACATGGATTACATTTTGGTGCCGTCCCTCTACGAGGGCGGTCCAATGTGCGTTGTCGAGGCGCTGGCCTGCGGTGTGCCTGTGATTGCCCCCCCGGTGGGCTGGGTCACGGAGTTTCCCCATATCGAATTTGCGACAGGTGACGCCACTGACCTGCGACGGGTCTTGCACGAGCTGATGAAAGGGAAAATGGATTTGCGGGCGAGCGTTGAAAACCTAACATGGGACAATTACGCAGCCGCTCACGACAAGCTCTTCAGGCATTACTACGACCGGTTGATAAGGTCGCCGTGATCGTCGTGGTGGCCCAGCCGCCTGTGGAAGTGATGGAATAACCGCACTATCCGGATGTAGCGGCGGGCCGGCGCCAGTATGCCCCTCGCATCACTGCTTAGGGCACGCCCGCGCTGTTCTGCCCAGATCAAATGTCCGCAACACCTGACAGGTGTGGGCGCATCGTCGATACAACAAGAAAACGTCCGGCACGGCATGGGGGTCCAGCCGGTTGCCGCCGCGTTTTAGCTTGCAAGGACGGCCAAAGCGGCGCAAATATCCATTCTCCTTCGGGGTCAATATGGGCTGCCCCGACTAAGGACCCTATTGCCCGATCAGCATGGCGACCCGGTAGCCAAGTCAGGCCGATGCGCGCGAGGCAAGCATTCAGGCGGCTGTTAACTCGGACGAAATACAGCCTCGCCAAGCCGCTCGATCGGACCAGCATTCGCGGAAAGGATTGGAGTTTTCTCGAAAACTTCGATGACTTGGCCGATCTCGCAAGATTCGATTTTCAAATTGAATTTCTCTACCGCAGCGGGTCTAAGAATACCAAGCTGATCAGAGCGGGCCATTATGACCGAAAGTCTTATGCGGCCTTTCGCAAGTTTGACGGCTTATTCAGCAACAAATACCGAATACTGATCTGCATTCCGTGGCTGAGGGTCGGAGGCGCGGAGCGCGTGGCTGCCAATCTGGCGGCCGCACTGCAACATCTCTATGGACCCGGCAGCGTTGCCGTCCTCGTGCTGGATTTCACCGCCGATCAAATCCGAAAGCAATATCGCAACGAGCCCGCGGCGGATTTGTGGTTTCCTCCCGACGTCCCGGTCTTCGACATGACCGAAACCCTCACATTGGAGCAAGATCAGCGCGTCGCCGCCTTGGCAAAGTTACTGTTGGGCATCGCGCCGCAGTTCATTGTCAATGTGAACTCCAAGACAATGTGGGACTGTTTTCTGGAATATGGACGTCAGCTTGCGTCGCAAATCAATCTCGTCGGCTGTCTTTTTTGCAACGACCGCGACTTGAACGACGCGCCGCTTGGTTACGCGGCTTCATATTTCCGGGAGACTCTTACAGATCTTTCGTTCGTCATCACAGATCAGACCGCTTTTATCTGCGAGCTGACCACTCGCTTTAATCTCATTCCAAGCGAATATTCAAAGCTGAAATGTCTTTATCAGCCGGTTGCTGCTCCGAAGTCGATGAGCGACAGCGCTCGGTTCGAACGACTACGCCGACCCAATTCCTATCGCCGTCAGGTGTTGTGGACGGGACGTCTTACGCGGCAAAAGAATCCGGAACTGCTGCTGCAAATTGCGGTCCGCCGCCCCGATTGCGACTTCCACGTTTTCGGCGTCGGCCAGCTTCCAAATGGGCGCCCGCCCGGGAACTTGCATTATCATGGCCCTTTCGAGCGCTTCGACGAAATCGAAACCGAAACATTCGACGCATTTCTCTATACCAGCCGCTGGGACGGTTTGCCGAACGTGTTGCTGGAAGCGGCCGCGCATCGCCTCCCGATTATCGCGCAAGTGACGGGGGGCATCGGCGAAATTGTAAGCGAAGCTACCGGCTGGCCAGTGCCGGTGACCAGCGATGCCGACGATTTCAGTGCAATCCTCAGACAAGCCTGTTTTGAATTCGAACAACAACGCGGGGACGCCCGTATCGCAACGATGTCCGAATTGATCGGGACGCGCCACTCTTTCGAGGCATTTTGCCGGACGCTGGGAATGATATTCGGCAGCAGGGATTTTGATCATGTCGGTCACCAGCATCATCATCGTCAGTGATGAGGGATCGATCGCGAGGGCGACCATTGAAAGCGCGCTGGCGGCCGCGGCTTATGCCGGCCTGCGGGGTTTAGAAGTCCGGACGATCGTTGTAGCGGATCGTCCCACAACCGAAACGGTCGCTGCGTTGGAGCCCTATGAGCCGCTTTTGAAGATTATCGAGATCGACGCCGGCGATCTCGGCGCCGGCCGCAACCACGCCGTCTCAATGGCCGACGGTGAGTTTGTCGCATTTCTCGATGGCGACGACCTCTGGACCAAGCGTTGGCTTTGGGAGGCTTATCGTGTCGCTGCCGACGACGATAATGAGCGCGTTATCGTTCACCCGCAGTATAACGTCATTTTCGGCGGCGGCGAGGACCACATTTACGAGCATATCTCGTCACGGGACCCTTTATTTGATGCTCGGTACCTTATTTTCTCGAATTACTGGCTGTCGCTGAGCTTTAGTCGAAAAACCACGTATTTGTCGCATCCGTATTCTCGCAATCGCCTTAGCGCCGGATTTGGCTACGAAGACTGGAAATGGAATTGCGATACCATTCGTGCCGGCTACGAACATATCGTTGCTCCAGGCACATATCATCTCATTCGCCGGCGGCATCGTTCGTTGCGTCAACGATCGAACCTGGCGAATTGCCTGATGACGCCCTCCCCCCGATTTTTCGATGTAAAGAAACCACGTCTACCGACCGACGCTCAAAACGTCACTGCGCAATTGCAAGAGGCGGAAACGTGGCGCTGCTCGGTTACGGTTCCGGCCACACCCATTTCGGGGTCGCTGGCGGAGACAAGACGGCATGCTTTTCAATCACTTTGGTGGGGTGATTCGATAACGCCGTACGAGGCGGTGTGCATGCGCTCCTTCATCGATCACGGTCACAGCTACCACCTCTACAGTTACGCTCCCGACTTGAAGGTACCCGACGGGGTCGTACTTCGCGATGCTGCGGAGCTGTTGCCGAAGGCGGATTATTTCGAATACACAGGGCCGGGCAGAGACTCGCCGTCGGCTTTTTCGAATCTCTTTCGATATAAGCTGTTGGCAACTCATGGCGGCTGGTGGGTCGACACAGACGTGATATGTTTGACCAATCAGATTTCTCCATGCAATCATTTTTTCGCCCTTGAGAGCGACGGCATTGTCAATGGTGCGGTGTTGTATTTCGGGCCGGCGGATCCTGTCATGATCCGATGCTTTGGAGAGGTCCTGGCAATTCGCGGCCACACCGAATGGGGTGACCTCGGCCCACGCTTGATCACAAGGGTGTTGCGGGACTGTGGTTTGATTGCCCAGGCGCAACCGAAGGACAGCTGCTATGCGGTTGGATGGAAGGACGCGCTCGATCTTCTCGATCCATCGCAAGCGGACTCGATCATAGCACGCACGAAGTCCGCGCCATTTATCCATCTGTGGAATGAAATCTATCGCCGAGGCGGCATCGACAAGACATTGCGACCGGCACCCGGGTCTTTCCTGCGGCAGATAGCCGACCGTCATCCGGTCGAGGGATGGCGAGGCGAGGCGGAGGCGGTCCGACCAGAAAATACGAGTTGACGAAGTAGCAGTTGATCCGGGTCCGGAGGGGCGGTGCAGGAGAGCACGTCGCCTCGCTTTTCTGGTGTAAAGATGCGAATTGCGATTGGGATTGTCAGTTTGTTTCCTGGCGGCGGGCTTCAGCGCGATTGTATAAAAATCGCGCGGATCATCTATCAGTTCGGGCATACCGTGGTCATCTACACGGCCCGCCTGAGCGGCGATGTGACTGACGCCGACATTCCCATCATTGTTCTTCCGAACTCCGCAAAGACCAATCATGGCCGGCAATACCAATTTGCTGTCGATTTTCAGCGTCAGGCCTCAAAAACGTTTGATCTGGTGGTCGGCTTCGACAAGCTTCTCGGACTGGACGTGCTTTACTGTGCCGATCGGTCGTTTCGACATCGGTTCATCAAACAGCCCTATTTGCGCCTGCTCCCGCGTTATCGCACCTACAGCAAGATGGAGGGTAATTCGTTTGGGCCGGGGCAAAAGACGCAGATCATTCTGCTTAGCCAGAAGCAGGCGCTGGAATATCGTGGCGTGTGGCACACCGAACCGGAGCGCGTGATCGAATTGGCGCCGACACTGTCTTTTGAGCGGCGCAAGACCGAATACCGCCTTAACGGCGTCCGCGAGCAAGTGCGGACGCAATGGGGGTTGCAGGGGAACGAATGCGTCTGGCTGACCATCGGAGTCCAACCGAGGACAAAGGGCCTCGACCGCGTTTTGCACGCATTGCATCGTTTTCCCCATGCGAGGCTGCTGATTGCCGGATTGAACGAGACTGACCGTGTCGCGAACGCCGATGCAGAGTTGGCGCAACGGCTGGGAATTTCGTCTCGCGTTATCTGGCTGGGCCACCGGGAAGACGTTGCGCAGATAATTGCCGCCAGCGACATCCTGATGCATCCCGCGCGATACGACACCACCGGCACGGTGATCCTGGAGGCCCTCGTCAATGGCCTGCCGGTGCTGACGACATCCGCCTGCGGCTATGCCGAGCACGTACAGACTGCCGGCGCCGGGATCGTTCTCGAAGAACCCTTCGACTTCCAACCGTTCATGGAGGCCATCAGGTCCATGAGCGAGCCTGCACACCGTGCCGCTTACTCGCAAGCCGGCATCGCGTATGGGCACAACAAACACCTGTATACAGGCAGGCTGCAAGCTGCCGAGGTCATGCTTGACCTCGCGGAACGCATCAAACATGAGCGGGACGAGCAGTACCCCGGGACTGTCGGATAGCGTCGGCACGCCGCCCCTCGCCGAGCGGACATGACGGCAACACGATCGGATGTTGCGGCTGGCCTATACATTACTCGAACCTTCGCCGGCGTTCCCGTCAGTGATATTAGGGGCATTAATATTGGGAGCATGGCGAGACCGATTAGACAGCGCACGCGCTGCGAGCAGTGCCATGCCTGGCCGGCGCCACAACATCTGCGCAAGCGTTCGACCAGTCCGCGCGAACGCGCCCGCCGGGGTTCGGTGCAGATAGTTGATAATGGCAAGTGCGGCCAGACGTCGTTCCGCATGGCTGAGTTCAGAGAGCCGTTCCACCAGCGGCGAGAAGTCAATGTCCTTGGCCCCGGCTGAACATTCCGGATCGGCAAGATCGAGCAATCGGTAGGTGACGGCATCCTTGGCGTAAAATGTGTCCAGGGCGTCCGCCGTGCGCCAATCGGGTGCGGTTGTCATGCCGATCGCGGGATCGCGTCCTGTCTGCCGCCGGATGGCCGTTGCTCGCTGGGCGAGGCGAACAGAGAAAGACTGACGGATCGCTTTTCTTGCGGAAACATTCGTGTCGTGGCGGCGGTATTGCACCAGCGCATCAGCCACATTTGCGAGCTGGGTGATCTCGGACATGCGCAACCAGAGATCATAATCTTCCGCCGCCTCGAACGCGGCGCGGTAGCCGCCGAGGCGGCGCGCGATTTCCGTACGGAAAATCACCGTGGAATGAATGAATGGATTTGTACGTGCAAGGACGTCGGTAATTCTTTCCGGCCGCGTCTCAGGCCTCGAGTAGCCCCGAGCCCGGCCATGCGCATCGATTCGTTGCGCCCACGCGCCGAGCAAGCCGACGCGTGGATTGTCGCCCAGCACGCGGATTTGCCGTTCGAGCCGATGCGCTATCGCGCGATCGTCCGCGTCAAGTCGCGCGATGAGCGATCCACGGGCCTCGTCGAGCCCATAATTGAGCGCGGCGACGAGACCTAGTTCATTCTGCCGCAGCACGCGGATACGCGAATCGCGGCTCAACCAGTCTGTCAGGATCTCGGGAGTCTCGTCGGTCGAGCCATCGTCAATCACCAAGAGCTCGAAGTCCCGACAGGTCTGGTAGATGATGCTCTCGACAGCTTCGCTGAGCCAACGCGCCCCGTTACGAACTGGCATCACCACGGATATCAGCGGACTCGTCGTACTGCTCATATTGGAAGGCCGGTTCACAGCGAAACCGAAGCATAGCCCGATTTCTCGCCATTTCTCGAATTATGATTGTCCTTGCCCGACAGAGGCTGTTCTGCTCAACCGGGCGGGATACAATTCCGCGCAGCATCTGAGGCGTATGTGCGACCGATCGATTTTGAGGGTGACTTACGGTTCGGCGGCAATCCCGTTGGCATCGCGTCGCCCGCATTAGTGGCGTTGCTCGCAGTTGCCTTCCTGTACCCGATCCTGTTATGCGCGCTGGCGTTCCCCACCCCTTTCGGCGACCTGCGCGAGCAGATCAATTGGGGACTGCAATTTCCGCTTTACACCTGGAAACATCCGCCTCTGCAGTCATGGATTGCGGGAGTAGTCGCGCTGTCGGGCGCGCGCGACGCGTGGTCCTACATGCTGGTCGCCCAGCTTTTGAACTTGCTGGGGTTCTATTATGTGGCGGCGACCGCGCAACTACTTTTGGGCAGAAGCAGTGCGGTTGCCGCGTTGATTGCTCTTTGCAGCGGCCTCTATTTTGTTGGCTGCATACCCACTGAAGCTTTGAATGCGGATCAACTTCTGTTCCCGCTCTGGTCAGGTATTCTGTACCACCTCGTGCGCGCCTTGCGGGAAGACCTGTGGTGCGACTGGATTGCGCTCGGCCTCCTCTGCGGACTTGCTCTTCTCGCGAAGTATTTTTCGCTGGCTCTGATCGCCGTGCTCGCAGCCAACCTCCTGTGGACTTCGGCGTATCGCAGGGTTTTCCGCAATCCTCGTTTCTATGCGGCAGGCTTCCTATGCGCTCTACTTTTCCTCCCGACAGCCATCTCGGTATTGCAGCATTCCAATACCCTTCAATACAGCTACGGGCGTTTTTACCTCAAACCATTCGAACTGCGGTGGGACGAACACCTCGCACTGTGCATTGTATCGCCGTTGATTTATGCCACGCCCTTCGTGATCGGCCTGGGGCTATCTGTCAGGCGGAAAACCGCAAGTTTCGGCATGCGACTGGACGATGAAAGCCGGCTCGTTGTCATGACCGCATCGGCGCTGTTCGCCTTCGTTCTTCTGCTCGTTCTGTTTGCCGGACTCGATTTCTCCCCGCGCTTTTTGAACGCCCTCTACGGTTTTGGGATTCTCTCTGTGCTGTGCACGGCGCGCCTCACGCCCACGGCGGTTCGCTATTGTCTGCGCATGGCGCTGTGCGGGTGGGCTGTGTGCCTTGTCGGAACCGTCGTTTACGCGTCCTGCTTCGTCAACAATCCGCTACGGGAGCCGGCGCCGGCAGCGGCTGCGATTATCCAGCGCAGTTGGAATTCGCAATTCCGGTGTGGCCCGGCATATATCGTGGGTAACGATCGTAGCGCTCAAGCGGTCGCGCTTTATTTCAATGGCATTGTGACCGGTGTTTCGATCGGGGACTGGCTCCATGCCCAATGGGTCGATCGTGATCGCTTGCGGCGATTCGGCGCTGTCGTGATCGCGACGCCTGCCAACTTGGCCGACGCCGACTTTTATTCGATGCTTCAGATGCAGACGCCGCGCCAGTCTCTGGAGCTGCCGTACCGGCACACGCTCTCCACAACGCGGCACACCTATGTGTATTCCTTTGTTGCTCCGACCGATTGCGACTCTCATTCCGGCTTGGATAATCCGCGAGGCAAGGCGGTAGAGATACGATGATGCCGACGGCGCGTGCCAAATGCAGCAGGCCAAATTTTGCCGTGTCGGCGATCCCACGATCAGCGGATGAGCCGATGCAGCCACATCCACTGTTTTGGCTCCAGTCGAATCCATGATTCGATCATGCTGAAAATCGCCTGCATGGTCGCGCGCGTGTCGGTCTCGCCGTTCGGTTTGCGAGGAAACTGGAGTGGCCCGGTAATTTGAATCCGATACCGTTGATCCGGCAAGCGCGTCGCGTATCCGGCGTAGACAGGCCACTTCCCGGTTCCGGCCAACAGGGCCGGCAATGGGTTTACCCGGCACATCCGGCCAAAAAAACTGACCTCAATGCCACGCGCGTAATGCTGATCGGGCAGAATTCCAACCAGCATTCCATCGCGGAGCGCCTGCACAATCTCGTGCCGCGCCGTCGGACCCACGTCGATAAGGCGAGCGGCAAACTTTGCTCTCTGCCGCCGCAGCTCCGTGGTAATCGCCGAGCTTGGCTGCCGCTTATAAAGCACAGCGATTTCGAGCCCCGCCGCGCGAGCGGCCATGGCGGGCACCTCCCAGTTGCAAAGATGAGCCCCAATCATGATCGCTCCGCCGCGCACTCGTGCAATATCACGCATAATATCGGCGCTGCGCTCGTCCATAATGACTTGGCCCGCCAACGGCGTTTCAACTGAAAACTGCATCAGGTCCGAAATGTGCCCGTACTCGCCAAATGTGCGGCCGAAATTGTCCCACATTCCGCGGAGGATTGAGCGGCGTTCGCGCGAACTCAGCGCAGGCAGCGCTGCGCTCAGCTGTTGGCTGGCGTGACGATTTCCTCCCAGCATCCAGCCAATGTTGCGAAGTATCGCCGCGCAAGCCGAGGCGCTCACCTTGCGCGGCAGCAGGCTTAAAGCGCCGATGGCGCATACGGCGACGCGACCGTACACTTGCGGGCCGAGCGCCTCTCGATATTCATCGGCAATGTAGTTAACCGCCGGTTTGGCGGCGACCGCGCGCCGCTCAAATTCCTGTATAAACGGGATGTAGGTCGGCGTTCGATCTTCTGTGCGCGTCAAGGACAGACGATGTGCTGCGCTCAGCCTGAAAACCTCTCGGCCGGTGCGAACCGTGCACGCCCAATACGAGCGCGCCGAACCGAGACGGCGCTCTTTGAAGACCTCAATCTGAGCGATATCGGCAAAATGGACCTTCGCCACGCCAAGTGGCCCACGGCGTGCAAGTCCATCCCCAGTGAGCTCAAACTCGAATATGGGGCCGAAGAGGCGCGGCCGGCATGAATATTTCATTGTATCTGCCGACGGGCTGGCAGGATCTAACGCCGGACGGACATTCATGAACCGGCCTCGGCAACAGTCCAACCGCCGGCACGGCCCACGAGCCGGAATGTGCGAGCGGGAAACCGCAAATAAGAATACCCGAGCAGCATGCTATTCCGCCGCCACCGGCGAATTTTCGGTGAGCCCGCTTTTGCCAAATTGCGACTGGAAGAAATCGGCGTAGCGGTTGCCCCGCCGCAACAACGCCTCGTGCCGCCCGGACTCGGTTACGGCCCCATTTTCAATCACGTAGATCATGTCGGCGTGCATGACGGTATAAAGACGATGGGCAATCACCAGGGTCGTGCGGTTTTCATACAGGCGCCTGATCGCCTCTTGCACGTAGCGTTCCGATTCGCTGTCCAGCGATGCCGTCGGTTCGTCGAGCAGGATGATTGGCGCGCGGCGAATGAGGGCGCGCGCGACCGCGATGCGCTGTCGCTGCCCGCCTGAGAGTTGCAGGCCGTGCTCGCCGACCGGCGTATCGTAACCGGAAGGAAACTGGCTGATGAATTCGTGCGCATGGGCGGCACAAGCAGCAGCGACGATCTCCTCCTCACTCGCATCAACCCGGCCGAAAGCGATATTTTTGCGGACCGAGCCGCGGAATAGAAAAATATCCTGGCCCACATATGCGATCTGCTCGCGCAGCGATTTATCCGATATCTGCAAGATATTCTGGCCGTCAATCGTGATCTCCCCGCTGTGGGCGTTGTAAAAGCGGAGCAGCAGGTTGAAAATTGTTGTTTTGCCGCCGCCGGACGGCCCGACCAGCGCGGTCACTTGGCCCGGCTCGGCAGTCAGCGATAGATCGCGCAGCGCGGGCTCGTTCGGACGGTAAGCGAAGGCCAGTTTGCGGAGCGCGATCCGTCCGCGGTCGACCTTGAGCGCGGGCTTTGCGCTCTCATCGACGCGATCCGGCAGATCGAGAATATCAAGCAAAACACTCACGCCCACCAGCGCGCCGCTTAAATCGACATTGAGGCGAGCGAGCCGCTTTCCCGGCTCGTAGGCCAACAAAAAAGCGGCGATGAAGGAAACGAATTCGCCCGGCGTTCCGTTTTGAAAAATGACGCGATAGCCCCCGTACATCAATACGAGGCCGACCGCTGCGCCCGCCAGCGCTTCCATCAATGGCGTCGAGCGATTCACCACCCTGGCGAGCTTATTGGCAGCCTCTTGCACGGCGACCACGCTCGCCCGCAAGCTGTTGCGCATCTCGCCCTCGAGGCCGAGCGCTTTGACCACGCGTATGCCCTGTACGCTCTCCTGGAGCGTCTCCAGAACCAAGGCGCCGCCGCCATAACCTTTTTGAGCAAGCTGGCGCACCCGTCTGATCAGGTGACGCACGGTCAGCACCGCCGGCACCATCACGAACACGCCGATCAATGACAGCCCCGGGCTTCGCGCAACCATCACGACAAGAAGACCACCCAAGGTCAACGCGTCGCGGCCAATAGCGGTGATCAGTATCGCGAGCACAGTTGAAACCGAACTCGCGCCATAGCTGATGCGTGCGCTGAACTCCGAGGAATGACGATCGCCGAAGAACGCAACGTCCTGGCGCAGCAGCTTATCGAACAGCCGGCACTGATTTTCGGCGGTAATTTCGTTGCCGATATGCGCCATCGTCACCGCTTGGTTGTAGCTGGCAAACCCTTTCAGGGCGAACAGCACCATGGTGGCGGCGGAGATGACGATAACGTCCGGGAAATTGCGGGCCACATAGGCCTGATTGATGGCGGAGCCCAGCAGATAGGCGCATGCCGACACACAGGCCGCGCCGACAACCATCCAAACTACGGCCTTGGCGTATTGTTTCCAGTAGCGTCGGCCATAATCGCGCAGCAGCCGATGAATCAGTACGGGCGATCCCTCTGGATAGCGAAATAACTTACTCTTGAGGGCACTCAACATGACGATGCACAAAGGCCTCGGGCGGGTCAAAATTTACGATAGCGCGAGGCCGGCCAAGTCGCAATCGCGGCCGATTGAAACTGCCCATAGCGTTCATCGCGTCCGCCGCTAAACGAACGATCAGGAACAAGCATTTAAATCCCAAGCGTACTGAATCAGATTAACACCGCCAAGGCAATCGCCATGGCCACGACGAGGATGGTGCCAAAGAGCCCGCTCTGCGGCGCTTCGGGGACGCCGACGAGCCACCGCGGAGCTTTGTAGTCGACATAAAGCCGCGACACTTCAATGCAGAATATCGCCGTCGCGTGCAAGATGATCGGCAGCCAGAGGCTTCTTCCACTGATGACATAAGCCAACCCGAACAGGCAGCCGGCGATGAAGAAGCCGAAAATCCCCTGCCCGAGCGGCCTGCGTCTGGGCGGCTTTATAAAGTGCACCAGCGAAAAGACGATCGAGCTCAGGATGATCGCCACCATCGAAGATGCATAGGATTGCGGCAATGATCGAAGCAGCTGCTCCAGCAGCGTTCCTCGAAAAACCGCCTCCTCAAACGTGGCCAAAGGCAGCGGCGTCAAAAACCGCCGAAATAGCTTGGCTCGACGCGTTGCTCGATCGAATTTCGGGGCGATCTGCAGCCATCCCGCGTTGATGTAAAACGCGAATAAAAGGCAGAACGGAAAAAACATAATCGAAAAGGCAATCGCGATCTGGCGCCATGGGAGGGGCAATGGAAACAGTTGATGCAAGAGAACCGATGGACGGATTCCAAGCGCAAGCGGCGTCCCAACAAAGATGATGATCCACACCGCCTGGATCATGACCTGGCCTGTCAAGCGCATCGGCTGCTTCCGCGTCGCGTATTGCAGCGGCCATGCCAATGGTTCTCCGACAAGCTTGAGTGCGACGCTCTGAACTCCCCAGAGCGCGCACAACGCCAACGCGGCAACCCCAAGAGTGATCACTATGTTCATGCGGCACGGGACGCGCCGGAACGGGCGCGCAGGAAGTGTGACCAACGTTTGTCGAGCCAGAACAACCAATTCTCGGGATTGGCGCGCAGTTTATCCTCGAACCAAAGGCACCAGTCCTGAGCGGCCATGCGGATGGCGGCGTCTCGATCTCCGACATCGCGGGGGATGTCGGCGTAATCCCAGCGAACCACCATGCGCGAATCCGATTGCCAGCTAAAATAGGGCCGTAACATCGGCGAACGGGCCGTCATTGCAATCGCAAATGCCCCGCCCGGAAGTCTGGCAGGCCGCCCAAAGATTTGCACCGCAACCCCTTGTCTGGGATCGGCCAACAAATCCGGCGTGATGCAAAGCACCTTACCCCTTTTTAGAACCTTCAAATACGTTGCGGCATCCTTAATCGTCGTGGCGTGGGCTGGCCGCAGCAATATTTCGACGCCCAACGCGTTATACCATTGCAGCTTACGCTTCATGCGTTCCGCACCCGGAGTTTGCCGCACCAGAGCAACCGATGGATGTCTGCGATTGATGACTGCCGCGACCAGTTCGTGGCCCGACCAGTGAGGCGATACGATCACGGCGCCACGCCCTTGGGAAACGGCGTCATCGAGGAGATCAACAGATACATCGAAATTCACGTCGTCCAAAATCGACGACGATTCGAGTCCATGATGGAAAATTGACAGCGCGTTACCCAGAAACCAGCCAAGGCGGCGAAAATACAAACTTTCCGATTGAGCGGGCACATCGAAGCCCAATGCCAGTCTCATATTTTCGCGAACACGTGGCCGCAACAGGGGAATGGCACCGGCGAATTCAACTAACGAACGGACGGTGTTGCGCTGTTGTTCGACCGAGAGCCGCGCGGTTGCACGAATAGTCTGTCGGATAGCCAATTGGGTGATAGCGCGGCCGAACTGGCTGGCGGAAATTTTCATGGCTGACAGATCGTCCGCACGGCACTTTTGCGACAATTGACCAGAACGCCTCTACATTGAGGCCTGCTTACGGCAACCAGAAAACAACGTGAAGACTGCCGCTCTGCTGCAAGTGCTGCAAAATTTCCGCGAATGGGACAGCCAAGAGCAGATAGCATGAATCGATAAAGGTTCTCAGCACCGCCCCCAGCCGAGGGGACCGCAGACTGGTGGGGCGCCACGACGGGGTCCAAGGCAAGAGGCGCGGCACCTGCGCCATATAATCCCGATACGAATTCCCATGTATGCGAAGCATTTCTCGTTCTTCATCCAAGATTCGGCCGCGCAGGACGATTGCAATATAGGCCGCCGATATAATCGCCAACGACACGGTCCCGGATTGGCCTCCGACCCCGGCTGCCCCGATGATCGAAAAGGCATAAAGCGGATGGCGAATGATGGAATATGGGCCGACCTTTATCAACTCGTAGGTCTTATGGCCAGTGATGAAAAATGAACACCAAGTACGGCCGACAATACAGATAATGATCGTACAGATGCCCAGAATCTCAATTGTTTTTTGCAGACTTCCCGACCAGGATGATGCCGAGAAAACAAACAGCGATCCAAGCGCCACGGTGCCGATCAGTAAAGGAAATTTTCGCCGGTCGAACGCGCGTTGTCCAAGCTCCCGCCCGGTGTAACGGCCGAACATCTAACAATCCTTTTGTGGCGCCTCAGCCGACGTCGGGTGCAAAGCGCGGCCCTGTGGAAACGCTTAGCGTTGCGGCAAAGCCGAGCCCGGGCCACGTCGTCGTCATTTTTGGCGCACAGTCCCACCGGGCCCACCAGCAACCACTGGCAGCACCCAGCCACCCGCGAATGAGCCCGAATATTGAAGCGTTTCCGGGTCTCCTGCAAGGCAGGGGCCGGCGTTGACGGCGGCGGAATTATCCGTGCCCCATTGGCAAATGCCGAACGGCGCCGGCGCCGGCGCCGGCGAAGACGCCGGCACCGGCAGAGCGGCTACCCGCTATTTAGCGCTGACTCACCGCATCCGGATCGACGAGTGGCGTGATGCGCCGAATGGCGACCCGCCGATTGGCCCGTTCCGGTCCGCTCGTCGGGACTTTCAGGAATTGCCCGCCGTAGCCCTGTGTTGACAGGTTTTCTGCCGGAACCTGAAATTGCTCGGTCAGAGCGACAGCCACCGATTCCGCGCGCCGGTCGGACAGCGACAGGTTGTCGACGTCTGAGCCGACCGCGTCGGTATAGCCTTCGATAAGGAAGACCTCCCGCGGATTGCGCTGGATGGCGCGATTGAGCGCCTCGGCAATGGCCGACAACCGATCGACTTGATCCGGCGTCAACTGCCACGATCCAGTATCGAAATTAACCTCCAGGTCGAGCCGCGGCATGTACGCGCGCAGCGGCTCGTTGTAGCGCACTTGGTCGAGCGTGTAGCGCCGATCGATGCGTTCGACCGGCGGCGCAACCAGCACGCCGTAGATCGCCGCCTCGTCGGCGCGATCGGCATCGACGATGTAACGGTCGCGCGGAATCCGGATCACCGGCGCCGTCAAGCTGAGAAACACGTTGGCTAACTGCGCGCCGGCAAAGCCGTTATCGATAATCACGATCTCGCGGCCGTCCGGATTTCTGCGCACGCGGCGCAACAGACGCCCATCGCTGTCGCTGTAGTCGATGATCTGCACGTTGTCCGGACGCATCACGATGGTGACCGTCTCATTGCCGCGCCGCTCGACGTGCACGTTGCGAGCTCCAACGACAAAGCGATCGACCTCGCTATGCCGAATGAATGTGCGGTTGCCTTCCTGAACGATGGTGCGACCCGGTTCGCGAATGATGAGCTGATTGCCGACGTGCTCCTCACGGCGTTCGCTGCGCACCTGATTGATGCCGGCGGTCGGCGCCTGACCTTTCGGCGCGAGGAACTGACCTTTGTTGATGACCTGCGTCGGAGGCGGCACCGCCGTTGGATTTCCGGGCGGTGGCGGCGCGCGGCGGACAACATTTGGGGCCGCGAGCGGCGTGCCGGCCGGCGCGTTGCCGACATTCTGCTTCGGCGTGGGTGGCGTCGCCGCCGCCGGCTTGCCACGCTCACGCGGCGAACCTGCTTGAGGCGCCGTTTGAGGTGACGGGGCACTCGCGGCCGGATGTTGGCCCGGCTTTAATTTGCCCGGCACCTCCGGCGTGGCACGCCTTTCCGGAACCGACGGCCCGGGCTTGCCGCCCGGATGCTGCGGCGGCGTTGTCTGAGCCGGCTGCACTTTGGGTATGGGCTTTCGCGCCGGCTCTGTCGGCGGACGAGGCGGCACAGGCGGCGGCGTTGTCTGAGCCGGCTGCATCCTGGGCGGAGGCTTTCGCTCCGGAACTTGCGGCGTGGGGGCCCGAGTCGCGGGTGGACGCGAAGCCTGAGGCGCGGGCGTTTGCGGCGGGTGAGGCGTTACCGCCGGCGCGGGCGGCTTGGGGGGCTGTGGTTTAGCCGGCGGCTTTTTCTTCAAATCCTCCGGCTGGCCGGCTGGTGCGGCCTGAGCCAGCAGGTAGCCTCGCGAGGTCTGCGCACGGGCGCTCGGACTGAGCGCCGCGGCCAGCACGCCAGACAGGATTGTGCCGGCAAGGAAAAAGGATGGCGAAAGCCTCATGCTTATTGCTCCGCAAACGGCCGCGCAAAATGGCGCGGCGGTTTCGTTATTCAGGATGGATGCGATGGATTCACGACGCCGGTAGTGATTACCGCAGCGGCTGCCCGCTCGAGCCCGCGATCTTCTTGTCGATTCACGAATCTCCCCCGCGCGTCGTCCAAGGGCTTACGGGCAAGTTAGGGCCGGTTTATGGCTGCGATCTGGCCGCAATGTGAGCCGGCGGCGCTCTGCGCGAGCACCATCACCCGATGGAAATGCAATCATGTCCGCCCGCTCGGAGAATTGCACGATCGGCCAGTTGATCTGCGGCGGCGTCAACTGAGCGATCTTTCTGCACCGAATTTCATCGCGATTTTCGTCGCGAATTTTTGTGCATATTCCTGCCAAGAGGGGTCGTTGCGCCCCCACGAGGCGTGAAGGATCAGAATGTCCCAGGGGACGGCGATGCGAAAACCAGCCAGGGATGCCCGGTAGCTGAAATCGAAACGACCGCCTCGACACTGCCCGCCTGGACCTCGGTAAGACCCAGCAAATAAAGCGCGCTCGCATCATCTGGAACGACTTTGAGCACGGCCCTGCAGCCGCGTTCCGCCTCGGCAAAACGCCCCGCCTGGTAATCCATCGTCGCGATCGCGATGATATTGTCGCTATTGAACGCTCGCGTGGAAAACATTGGCTTTATCTGGGGAGGAAGGCGACCGTAACGAACGAGACAGAGCACGAGAGCTGCCGATAATAAAGCGAGGCCCGCACCCAAATCTCCAAACTCGCTGACGAAGCATCCCGGACTTGTCCCGAATGTGAACCCATGCCACGAGACAAAATGCGTAAGGGTGCCACCGAGACGGGGTGTGCTATAATGAGCACACCGATCGCGGAGGAGCTGGGCATGCGTGGAGAGGGGTCAAGCGGGGTGTGGCGTGGCGCGGGCCTCGGCGTTACGGCGATGCTTACCGTAACGGCCTTGACCATCCTGCCGCCGGCCCTGTCGAGCGCGCGCGCGCAGCAAGATCGCCAGCCGAGTCTCAACTCGGAAGACGTACTGGCGCCGTCGCAGATGGCGCAACCGATGCCGGCGCCGGTGTCTGAACCTGGCGGCGCACCAAAGAAAAGGAAGCCGCCGGAAAAGCGTGCCGCTGTCGCCAAACCCGAAGGGGCCAAGCCAGCGCCGAGCTCGGCGCCGGCTCACGCGCCGCGCGCCGGCAGCTTTAAGACCGTGATCGAATGCAAGGGGCCGTTCGCCAGGGATTCCGGCATGCTGGCGCTCGCTGTCGCCTTCGATTCGCGCAACATGATGTTCACGCACGAGAAGGTGCAGGGCACCGATGTCGGTGTCACCGTGATGTTTCCCAAGGATCCGAAGCGCCGGCTTGAAGTGTGGTGGCAGAATGCCAACCGCACCGGGCTTTATCTGATCGATATTGCCGGCAAATCGACCTGGGTGGCGCCGAAAGGCTTGCGGCTCGGGCTGACGCTCGAGCAGGTCGAAAAGCTCAACCACAAACCGTTCAAGCTTAAGGGCTTCGACGCGGACGGAGTCGCCGCCGTGGCGGATTGGGATGGTGGCGAACTCGCTTCATTGCCAGGCGGCTGCAAGGCGAGTGGCAGCGTCCAGGCCAGAGACAAAAAAGCCGCCGGTGAGTTGCCTGCTAAAGATGAGTACAGCTCCAGTGATCCCGCGATGCGCGCGCTCAAGCCTGCCGTCAGCGAGATTTTGATCGGCTATTAGGAGGCGTCCCTCAGCTCGCGAGAAGGGACAAGGATCTATTGCCGCGGCGCGACGGTCGGGACGTCCGGCGCTTCTGCCTCGCTGCCGAGTTTACGCACGTCGCGCGCCATTTCCAGGCAGGTGAGCAACTCGGTGTAGCTCGAATCGCCGCCCATCGTGGCTTCGTCGATGCAGTGCCGGCGATCCGCGGCCGAGAACGTCGACCATTGCTTGACGACCTGCTCGCGCGTCTCGCGCTCGCTGTCGATGCAGTCCTGCTTCGCTTTGGCGACCGTAATGTCGCGATATGAGGTGCCGCCCTGGATGGCGATGCCCCGGCAGACCGGCTCGACGTTGAAAGTCGGAACGCTGTCGGCGATCGGCGTCAGCATGTGGGCGCCGAGCGCCAAGACCGATGGCAGAATCATGATCAAGCTCCGCAACTGCGCCCGCGCGACTATAGCATGTCCGCGGTGCGGAACGAGGCCCGAAGATGCCATATCGGCGCGCGGCAAAAGTTCTTCGCCGCGCGTCGTCTCGCGCGCCGTCTAATGTCTGCTGCCAGCCGTCAGCGTCAGCGCGGAATCGCCTGGACCGCGATGCCGGTATTGGGATCAATGACCAGGATGCGATCATCCTGATAGACGTAACGGTAGGCCGGAACGGCACTGCCCACCGGCACCGCCGGCGTCTCCACCGCGGCGTCGTAGGCCGGCTGCTCCACCGCGGCGTCGTAGAGTGGCACGGTGTCATACGGCTCGACCGTAGGGGGCGGCGGCGGTATCGCAGTGTCGTAAAGCGGACCACGGACATACGGCGATGCAACGCGCGCCGTCGTTGCTATGGTCGTGGTTGTCGTTGTCGTCGCGGGGACGACCCTGTCGGCTATGTAGGCGTGGCGCGTGACCGCGGTATGCCGGATGACTGCCGCGCGGCGGCGCACCAGCGGGCGCCGGACGTGGCGGGTCGTCGTCGTGGTGGTGACGGTGCGCACCGTTCGCAGCGCCGGCGGGGCGACAACGGCGGTAGCGGCGGGTACGACCACGACCGGCTGCGGCGCGATCACGGTTTGCGCCGCGTCGTACATCGTCTGCGCGTGCGCGGCGGGGACCGCTGCCGCAAGCGTCAATCCGAGTGCGGTGCAGGGGATTGCGAGGCGGGGGACATGGACTCTCATGAAGGACTCCGTGTGTTGTCCGGGCTGTTCGGAACTTAGCCGAGCATCCAACCAACGCGGTTCGCCACGCCGGCGTTCCGGCGATCGCCTGAGCGAACGCGCGCCGTGTTCCGTCGCCGCAAAGTTGACGCCGTTTGCGCACGTTTCTGAAAGCGTGACGTTGGGTTTTCTGAAAAGTTTCCGGGTCGCCGTTAAACGCGCATGTCGCCTCTAAACGCGCACGTCGCCTTTAAACGCGCATGTCAGCGCCATAACGTTCGGCGAACGCCGGCCGCAACAGCGCCGCGAGCGGCAGGGTCAAGAGCGCCACCAAAGCGACCAGCATGAGCGTGTGGGTGACGCCGAGCAAATCTCCGGCGCGGCCGAACACGATCGGGGCTATCGCGCCCGAGCCGATCGTGCCGGTATAGAAAATGCCGAGTGCGTGGGTGCGCCTTGCCGGCGTGACGAGGTCCGGTACAGAGCCGTAGAGCACCGAGGACGTGCCGTTGAGCGCGACGCCGATGAGCGGCAGTACCGGCAGCGCGGCGAACAGCGGCAGCGGCAGCAGCGCGAGAATGCCCAGCGCGGTCGCGCTTTCTGTCACCCAGACGGTGGCAATCGCGCCGAATCGCGCACCGAGGAAGGTGCAGGCAAGTTTGCCGGCCGCGCCGCCGGCGAAAATCAGCGTCATCGCCAAGCCGACGTCTTGCAGGGTCGCGCCCTTGGCCTTGAGCACGAACGGTACAAACAACAAGAATCCCATGCGCGTGGCGCTGTCGAGAATGCCGATCGCAAGCAGCAGGCCGAAACCGCGCGACCGGGGCGGCATGCGGTCCTCGACCCGCGCGGGCCCGGCCGCCGCGCCGGCGTCGCGACTAAAGCGCGGCATGAACAAAAAAATGACGACGGCCATCACGAGGCCGAGGCTACCGAGACCGGCCAGCGCCGGCCGCCACGGCATCACGAGCAGCAACAGCGACAAGGCCGCAGGGATCGTCATCTTGCCGAGATCGCCGCAGAAATTGTAGGTGCCGAGCGCTTTCAGAGAGCGCGGCCCCGCAAAGGCCCGGGCGACCAGCGCGGAAGCGATCGGATGCTGCGTGCTGGAACCCATGCCGCCGATCACTAATGCGGCAAGCAGCATGACGAAACCGGTGCTCAGCCCGGCGAGACAGTAGCCGAGGCCCGCAAGCGCCGTGCCAAGCGCCAGCACCACGGCGGCGCCGAGTCGCTCCGACAAAAAGCTCGCCGGGATCTGCAGGCTCGCCATCGCACCGACGAACATGCTGCGCAGCAACCCGAGCGCCGCATAGCTCAGCCCGAATTCCGCCTGCCACAGCGGCAGCATGATGTAGATGAGATCGGTGTAGCCGTCGTGCAGCGCGTGTGCGCCGGCGGCGATCGAGGCGGCGCGGCGCTCGTCACGCGAAAATTTTCCGGCGCGCGCCGCAATTTTGTCCCAAATGAGCCGGTGCATGGGCGACCAGTGTCCGATTCCAACATTCGCACCCGGGTTCCGTACGCTCGTTTTTCTGCTGTCAGTTAAGGCGCGGTCGCCGCCCGGTCAATTGCAGCCACAGACTTCCGTCTGGCCGCGATTGACCGTAATAGCCTGCCCGTGCAGTCTGCCGTCTTGGGAATCAGGCGCCCAATTTGTTGCTGGGGAGACGAATCATGTTCGGCATCGGCGACCTGTTCCAGTGGGAGCGATTCGTCACCCCCACCGTCATCAAGGTGTTCTACTGGCTTGCCGTCGTCATTTCCGTGCTGATGGGCGTGGTCGGCGCCGTCAGCTCGCTCGAAATCATGGCGTATAATCCGTTTGTCGGCATGATTTTTCTAATCACGAGTCTGCTCGGCATCTGCATGGGAATCGTCATATCGCGCATCGTGGCCGAATTTGTGCTCATCGTGTTTCGCATCAACGAGCACCTGGGGGCGATCCGCAACCAAGGGGCGGCCTTCGATCCGCAGGCCCAGGGCTTCAGAGAGCAATAAGTCAGTTTGCAAATCGGAAGTGCATGACGTCGCCGTCCTGCACGACGTAGTCCTTGCCTTCGAGCCGCAGCTTGCCTGAGTCACGCGCGCCTGCCTCGCCGCCGCAAGCAACATAGTCATCGTAGGCGATGGTCTCGGCGCGGATGAAACCACGTTCGAAATCGCTGTGAATGACGCCTGCCGCCTGCGGCGCTCTGCTGCCGAGCGTTACCGTCCAGGCGCGCGCCTCCTTCGGCCCCGCCGTGAAGAAGGTGACGAGGTGCAGCAGCGCATAACCAGCGCGAATGAGGCGGTCAAGGCCGGCCTCTTTGAGACCGAGCGTCTCCAGATATTCGGCGCGTTCGTCACGGCCAAGGAGCGCAATCTCGGCCTCGATCTTCGCCGAGATCGCGACAGCGACGGCGCCTTCCGCCGCGGCCTTTTGCTCAACCTTGCGCGAATAATCGTTGCCCGATTCGGCGGAGCCTTCTTCGACGTTGCAAACGTAGAGCACAGGCAGCGCCGTGAGCAGTCCGAGCATGCGGAACGTCCGCTCCTCCTCGGGCTTGCGATCGGCGAGCCGCGCCGGCTTGCCGTCGCGCAACAGCGCCAGCGCACGGTTGGCGAGGTCAACCGTCTCCTTGGCTTCCTTGTCGCCGCCCTTGGCCTTTTTGCTTAAGGCATCGACCCGCCGCTCCAGACTGTCGAGATCGGCCAGCATGAGTTCGGTCTCGACCGTCTCGATGTCGGCGATCGGATCGATGCGTCCTTCGACGTGAGTCACTTCGCCGTCCTCGAAGCAGCGCACGACGTGCGCTATTGCGTCTACTTCGCGGATGTTGGCCAGAAACTGATTGCCCAGCCCCTCGCCCTTCGAGGCCCCGCGCACGAGGCCCGCGATGTCGACGAAATTCAACCGCGTCGGCACGATTTCGGCCGATTTGGCGAGCGTCGCGAGCGTTTGCAGCCGCGCATCCGGCACCGCCACTTCACCGACATTCGGTTCGATGGTGCAGAACGGATAATTCGCCGCCTGCGCGGCCGCCGTTTCGGTCAGCGCGTTGAACAGTGTCGACTTGCCGACATTAGGCAGCCCGACGATTCCGCATTTGAAGCCCATGACAGATCATTCACCTGGAAAGTTCGAAATTGGGAGCGAGTTTATGGTCACTCGCGTTGATCGCGAAAATCATCAGATTTGTATCGACGCAGCAGTTCATCTTCCCTTTCGGCGTAAAGAGTCCTGCGACCAACCAAGCTTTGCCGGCCCCATGGAAACCTGGCCCATCCAGGAATTTCCAAAGTAATGCGAGTTTTTGGCTCGTCAGCCGCGCTCTGGCACCGCTCTTCAAGCACACCGGCGACAAAGCGCGAAAGGCTCTTATCCTCTTTGGCCGCAGCAACGTGCACGCGACGGGCGAGATCGTCGGTAAGAGTGACGGTGACTTTCTTCATGACAAAATACCGTGTCATTGTTTGCAGTATCAATTCGTCTTTTTTTCTTCGCCAAAACCCTTCGCCGCCATGGCGATATGCACCTTGTTCTGAAAGCTTGCATCCTCCCCACGGACCAGAATGTCGACGTCGTCCGACAGAATCCCGATCAGCACTTCGAGCCAGTCACGCTCGCTCTTGGCGAAATCGTTGAGCACGTAGGCATAAACCAGGTCCTTGTTGCCCGGATGACCGACACCGATGCGCACGCGCCGGTAATCGTTGCCGATGTGCTCGGTGATCGAGCGCAGTCCGTTATGGCCGGCGATACCGCCGCCGACCTTCACTCTGACTTTGCCCGGCGGCAGGTCGATCTCATCGTGGAACACGGTCACGTCGCCCGGGGACAGCTTGTAGAAATGCGCCGCCTCGGCCACGGCGCGTCCGGATTCGTTCATGAAGGTGCCGGGCAACAGCAGCAGCGTGCGCGTGCCGCCAATGGGGCCCTCGCACGCCACACCCTGAAAACGCCGGCGCCACGGCCCAATGCCGTGGCGCTTGGCGATCGCGTCCATGACCATGAAACCGACGTTGTGCCGGTTTCCGGCATAGCGGGCTCCTGGATTGCCTAAACCCACCAGGAGCAGCATCGGCGTCATCCCGCGAGGCGAAGCCTCACTTCTTGTCGGCACCGCCGGCCGCCGGAGCGCCCGCAGCACCTGGCGCGGCACCCGGCGCCCCCGCAGGAGCACCGCCCTCGCCCGGCGTACCGGCAGCCGTGGCAGCGGCTGCTGCCGCCGCGGCCGCAGCCACGGCCTCCGCGGCCGCCTTGATTTCTTCAGCGTAGCCGGACGGCGGAACCACAGTGACAAGCGTAATGTCCCTGCCCGAGACGACCCGCACGCCTTCCGGCAGCGCGATGTCACTCAAGTGCCTGGAGTAATTGATGTCGAGATCGCTGACGTCGACCTCGATGGCATTAGGAATGGCGTCGGCACGGCAGCGCACCTCGATCGTATGGGTGACGATGCTGACGGTGCCGCCGCGCTTGACGCCGGGCGATTGGTCGGCATTTCGCACATGCACCGGAATATTGACCCGGATGGTCGCGCCTTCGCCGAGCCGCATGAAGTCGACATGCAGCGGCAAATCGCGCACGGCATCGAGCTGAAAGTCGCGTGGAATGACGCGGTGCTTCACGCCGTCGATTTCCACATCATGGATGGTGGTGAGGAAATGCCCGGCGTAGATGCGCTGGCGCAGGTCGTCATATTCGAGCGAGATCGGCAGCGGCGGTTTGCCGTCGCCGTAGATGATGCCGGGGACCCGGCCGGCGCGACGTTCAGCCCGGGCGGCCCCCTTGCCTGCCCGCGGCCGCGCAACGGCCTTGATATCATTAACGGTAGCCATGGTGCGATCCTGTCTCAACCCTGTGGAATGCAAAGACATCCGCGGACAGCCTCCAGGGGTGGAGCCGCGGTCGCGGCGCTTATAGCGGCGCAGATGTTGAAAAACAAGGAAACAGGCCGCCACCAAGGCGGCGTCAAGCGGTAGGGGCGGCTACCCTATGCGCCGGTCGAGGAACCAGCCCTGCCGAGAGCCGTTTCAAGCGCCGTCACCCGGGCTTTGAGCGCCTCATTCTCCTCCCGCGCGATCCGGGCCATGTCCTTGACGGCCTCGAAATCCTCGCGGCGGACAACGTCGAGTTCGCGCAGAACGCGCTCGGCCTGGGTCCGGAACAGCGTTTCGAACTCGCGCCGTACGCCTTGGGCGGCGCCGGCCGCGTCATTCATCAACCGCGCCACTTCATCGAAGAACCGGTTCGTCGTCTGCACCATGGCTGTCTCCGAAACACTGGCGGCTTTCGCTTGCCATGCCCGCAGACAATGGCAATGGTGCGCCGCGGCCGCAAGGGGCGGCGCCGCAGTGGGGGCGGTCCAATCAGCATGGCGCTTTCGCGCCCGCGAGGAAGTCCACCCGATGCTCGTCCTGCCGCTCCTGCCCTACCCGGCCATCAACCCGATCCTGGTTCACATCGGCCCGTTGGCGGTGCGCTGGTACGCGCTGGCCTATATCGTCGGCATCCTGGCCGGCTGGATCTATGCACGCGCCATCATTTCGTCGCCGCGGCTTTGGAAGGGCACAGCGCCGCTCACGGTGATCGATTTCGACGATTTCGTCATTTGGATCACGCTCGGCATCATTCTGGGCGGCCGCATCGGTTATGTGCTGTTCTACAATCTGCCGCTGTTTGCAGCGCATCCGCTGCAGATTTTCCAGCTCTGGAACGGCGGCATGTCGTTTCACGGCGGCTTCCTCGGCTGCACTATCGCGATCGTCGCGTTCGCCTTAAAGCGCAAAATCCCCGTCCTCTCGCTCGGCGATCTCACGACCGCGGTGGCGCCGATTGGTCTGTTCCTCGGCCGCCTCGCCAATTTCATCAACGGCGAATTGTGGGGTCGGCCGACCGATGTGCCGTGGGCCATGATCTTTCCAACCGGCGGCCCGATTCCGCGTCACCCCAGCCAGCTCTATGAAGCCGCCCTCGAAGGCATCGTGCTGTTTATCGTGCTCAACGTGCTGGTCCGCCTCGGCGCGCTCAAGCGGCCTGGCGTCATCAGCGGCAGCTTTGCGATCGGCTACGCGATAGCCCGAACCACATGCGAGTTTTTCCGCGAGCCCGATCCGCAGCTCGGCTTTCTCTGGGGCGGATTGACCATGGGAATGTTGCTCTGCATTCCATTGATGCTGGCGGGAATCGCCATACTTGCTTATGCGTTGAGGGCCCAACCGAAGCCGACAGATGGCTGAAGAAGCTTCCCAGCTCGAACGCGAGATCCGCCAGCTTATCAGCGTCGCGGGGCCGATGCCGGTCGCCGAATATATGCGGCTGTGCCTGACCCACCCCCGGCATGGTTACTACGTCAGCCGCGATCCGCTTGGCAGCAGCGGCGATTTCATCACCGCTCCCGAAGTCAGCCAGATGTTCGGCGAATTGATCGGTGTTTGGCTCGCCTCTGTGTGGCAGCAGATGGGTGCACCGGAGACTATCCGCCTGATCGAACTCGGGCCGGGACGCGGGACGATGCTGCTCGACGCGCTGCGGGCGGCCAAAACGGTGCCGGGTTTTCTGTCGGCAGTCGCGTTGCATCTCGTGGAAATCAGCCCGGCGCTGCGCGCGGTCCAGGAACACCGGCTTGAGCCGCTTGGCCTGCCGATTTTCTGGCACACGGCGCTTGAGGACGTTCCTGAGGGGGCATGTCTGATCGTTGCCAACGAATTCATCGACGCATTGCCGGTGCATCAGGCGGTCAAGCAGGAGGACGGCTGGCATGAGCGCGTCGTCGAAATAGGCGCAGACGGCAAGCTTGCGATCGGAGTCGCGCGCAGCCCGCTGGCGCATTTCGATGGGACGTTGCCCCGCGGCATCAGGTTGTCTCCGCCCGGCTCGATCTACGAGTGGCGCGCCGACAACATCGCTCTCGAGATCGGCCGGTGCGTGCGCAGCGACGGCGCCGCGCTGATTATCGACTACGGCCACGCCTGGTACGGCCTGGGTGAAACTCTCCAAGCCGTCTCCAAACATGCTTACAGCGATCCGCTGCGCAATGCCGGCGAGGCCGATCTCACCGCACATGTCGATTTCGAAGCGCTCGGGCAACGCGCGGAAAGCATCGGCGGCCGCGTCCACGGGCCGATCGCGCAACGCGACTGGCTGCGCCGCCTTGGCATCGACCAGCGCGCGGCGGCGCTCAAGACGCACGCCCCCTACGGCAAGGCGCTGGAGATCGATCAAGCGCTGTCGCGCCTGACCGCGGGCGGAGCCAAGGGAATGGGCGAGTTGTGCAAGGTCATCGCCGTCTCCGATCCGCGGCTCGATCAACTGCCGGGATTCGAAACGTCATGATGGTCAAGGCGGCAACGCTGTCGCTGCCCGGCATCAGCCACGCCTTCTTCACCCGCGAAGGCGGCGTTTCCGAAGGAATTTATGACAGTCTCAACGGCGGCACCGGGTCCGACGATGCTCCGGCGCGTGTCGCCGAAAACCGGGCGCGGATGGCGGCCGCCGTCGGGGTCGAGCCGCAGCGGTTTCTCACCGCCTACCAGATTCACTCGCCCCAGGTCGTGGTCGCCGAGACGCCGTGGCTGGGCGATGCCCGCCCCCGCGCCGACGGCATTGTCACGCGCATGCCGGGGCTCGCCATCGGCGTCAGCACGGCCGATTGCGGCCCTGTGCTGCTCGCGGACCCGCAGGCGCGAGTGATCGGCACCGCGCATTCCGGCTGGCGCGGGGCGCTGTTTGGCGTCGTCGAAGCGACAGTCGCCGCAATGGAGCGCCTCGGAGCCGCGCGCGAGCGCATCCGGGTCGCGTTGGGGCCGATGATCCGCCAGCCCAATTACGAGGTCGGTCCCGATCTGATCGACCGCTTTGCCGCCGAGGACCCCGAGAGCGCCGGGTTCTTCGCTCCGGCGCAGCGCCCGGAGCATGCCCTGTTCGATCTTGGCGGCTACGTCGCCGCACGGCTGCGGCGGGCCGGCATCGCGCAGATCGAAGATGTCGGGCTCTGTACCTATGCGGACCCTCGACGGTTCTACAGCTATAGGCGGGCCACGCACCGTGCCGAGGCCGATTACGGCCGCCACATCAACGCTATCGCGCTCGCCGCCGAATAGCGTTTACGGCAAATCTATACGGCCGTCGCAACATGCCGTCCGCAGTGTAAGAAACTGCTGGTATTGCTGCACAAAAGCCGCGGGACAACCCCCGGATTCGGGTTGCCAGCCCTTGGCGCTACTTGTATCAGGTCCGCGTCAAGCGCGCGTGCGCAGGAGAGCGGGAATGGCGAGCAATAACGGAGCGATGAAGCTCGTCGCCGGCAACTCCAACCCCGTGCTGGCCGGGTCGATCGGCCAATATCTCGGCATCCCGCTGACCAAGGCGGTGGTGCGCCGTTTCGCCGACATGGAAGTGTTTGTCGAGATTCAGGAAAACGTCCGCGGCGCCGACGCCTTCGTCATTCAGTCCACGTCGTATCCGGCCAACGACCACCTGATGGAATTGCTCATCATCACCGATGCGCTGCGACGCGCCTCGGCGCGCCGCATCACGGCGGTGATTCCGTATTTCGGCTACGCCCGGCAGGATCGCAAAGTCGGTCCGCGCACGCCGATCTCCGCCAAGCTCGTCGCCAACCTCATCGCCCATGCGGGCGCCGATCGGGTGCTGACGCTCGATCTCCACGCCGGCCAGATCCAGGGCTTCTTCGATATTCCGACCGACAATCTGTTCGCCTCGCCGGTGATGACGCGCGACATCCGGGAGCGTTTCGAGCTTGGCAAAGTGATCGTCGTTTCGCCCGACGTCGGCGGCGTGGTGCGCGCGCGCGGGCTTGCCAAGCGCATCGATGCGCCGCTCGCCATCATCGACAAAAGACGCGAGCGGCCGGGCGAGTCGGAAGTCGCCAACGTCATCGGCAAGGTCGAGGGCGGCATCTGCATTCTGGTCGACGACATCGTCGATTCCGGCGGCACGCTGATCAACGCCGCGGAAGCGCTGCTCGAGAAGGGCGCCAACGAGGTCTACGCCTACATTACGCATGGCGTGCTGTCGGGCGACGCGGTCGGCCGCGTCGGCAAATCTCATCTCAAGGAACTGGTGATCACCGACTCGATTCAGCCGACCCCGGCGGTCACCGAGTCAAAAAACATCCGCGTATTATCGATCGCCAACCTGATCGGCGAAGCGATCAGCCGGACCGCTGCGGAGGAATCGGTCTCCAGCCTGTTCGACTGAATCCGAGATCGGCCTCTCCCCGCCCTTGAAACACCCTGAGTCAACCTGTCGCAGGGCAGGACTGTGGACGGTGATTCCTTTTACCATTGTGCCCGGACCGCAAATCACTTCATGACTGCGTTTAGTCGAGCTGATTAAGGCGCTTGCGCGGCGCTCGCGCCACGAATCGGACCGAGTCCGGCCGCTGTGGCGGCTGATTCGCTATCTTCAGTCAAGTTGCGTGCGGCAGTCGTCCCTGCGTCAAAACGCAGCCGCGTATCGGGCTGCGCAAAGGGACACTCGGCGAGGACAAGTGGCGTGCGCTTATCCACTCAAAGCACCGCTCGGGGGGCTATCGCATGTCCATGATGGAAATCGGCCACGGCGAAAGGACCGGCGCTCTCGACGTCGTCGAGCGCATGGCCGCCAGCAACAACTGGCCGTTCGAACGTGCCGGCGAGGATGAGATAGCGCTGCACGTTACCGGCCGCTGGACCAATTATCAGATATCATTCACCTGGATGGCCGACATCGAGGCGCTGCATCTTGCGTGCGCCTTCGACATGAAAGTTCCCGAGCTGCGCCTTGGCGAGGTGCAGGCGCTGATCGCGCTGATCAACGAACAATTGTGGATCGGACATTTCGACGTGTGGACGCAAAATGGCGTCGTCATGTTCCGCCATGCGCTCGTGCTCGCCGGCGGCGGCATCGCGTCGGACCGTCAGTGCGAGGCGCTATTCGCCAGCGCGCTGGATTCTTGCGAGCGATATTTTCCGGCCTTTCAGTTCGTCATCTGGGCCGGCAAATCGGCGCGCGAGGCGATGGACTCCGCCATGTTCGAAACGTCCGGCGAGGCGTAACGCCGAAAATCGCGATATGATCTCGCCATGAAGCGAGCGAAACAACGGCGCAATAAACGGGCCAGCGCCGCCGACAAACCGCTGCGGAAATTTTCCGGACGTCTTGTTCTGCTGGGCGCCGGCAAAATGGGCTCGGCCATGCTTGACGGCTGGCTGGCGCGCGGCCTCGATCCGCGCAAGCTCACGGTGATCGAGCCGCAGGCGGCGAACAGCGTGAAGGCGCTGCGGCGGCGCGGCGTTCTGCTTAATCCAGCCGGCAAACCGACACCGGCAAGCGCGGTCGTCATCGCGGTGAAACCGCAAAGTGCGCCGGAAGCCGTCGCCTCGCTCGTGCCCTTTGTCGGCAAATCGACCCTCGCGGTGTCGATCATGGCCGGGCGCCCGCTCGGCTTTCTCGAACAGGCACTGCCGCCCGGCACGGCGATCGTGCGCTCGATGCCCAACACGCCGGCCGCGATCGGCCGCGGCATCACCGTCGCCTGCCCGAACGCGAAGGTTATGCCGCGCCAGCGCAAGCTCGCCTCCGATCTGCTCGCCGCCATCGGCACGGTCGAGTGGGTCGGCGATGAAGGTCTGATGGACGCGGTGACGGCGGTGTCCGGCTCCGGACCGGCCTACGTTTTCCTGCTCGCCGAGGCATTGGCACAGGCCGGCATCGCCGCTGGCTTGCCTCAAGATCTTGCGGTCAGGCTTGCGCGCGAAACCGTCACCGGCTCCGGCGAGCTGCTTCATCAATCGCCGCTCGATGCCGCGACGCTCCGCCAGAACGTCACCTCGCCCGGCGGCACGACCGCGGCGGCGCTCGCGGTACTGATGGGCCTGGGCGGACTGGCGCAGCTCATGGATCGAGCCGTCGCCGCCGCAACTGCGCGATCGCGCGAACTCGCCGGCTGATTTTACCCGGGAGACCGGTTTCGTCCGGCATCTTGCGATTCGCGATGCCTTGGAACTGGCTGATCGCGGGCCTACATTGAATCGAGCGCTATATTTACGCCGCCCGTTGCGGCGTCAGTTCACAGGAGTTCGGTCATGGCCCGCAAACCCAGCCGTCCAGCCCCACGTGTTCGTGCGACCGCCAAGGCGGCAGCACCGCGGGAAAGTAATTCTCCGGCCACAGAGCGCGAAAAGATCATTGCGGCGTTTCTGACGCTCCTGGCCGAAACACCGATTGAGCGGATCAGCCTGATTGACATTGCGAGCGCGGCCGGTGTGACGCTCGCGCAATTGCGCGGCGCGTTCGGCTCGCCGCTTGCGATCCTCGCCGCGCATCTCAAAGACATCGACCGCGCCGTGCTGAGCGAGGATTTCAGCGATATGGACGAAGAGCCGCCGCGCGAGCGGCTGTTTGACGTGCTGATGCGTCGTTTTGAAAAACTGGCGCCGCATCGGCAAGCCGTGCGCTCGCTGTTACGATCAACGAGCCGCAACGCACCGCTGGCTTTTGCGCTCAACGGGCTCGCCGTGCGCTCGCAGAAATGGATGCTGGCGGCGGCCGGGATCGGCGCCTCCGGTCCGCGCGGTGCATTGCGCGCGCAGGGTCTTGCGCTGCTCTACAGTTCGGTGCTGCGCACCTGGGTGCGCGATGACGATCCAGGCCTCGCGCGCACCATGGCGGCGCTCGATCGGGCGCTTGCCCGCGGCCAGCGCTTTGTCGGCTTCCTGGACGATCTGTTCTTCATCCCGTCGCGTCTGTGCCGGCTGCGGCCGCGACGCCGGCGCGACGACGATTCCGAGGAAACCGTTGCGGCGTGATTGCCGTGAACGTGATTGCCGTGACGTGGGTTAATTCGTGCGGTGGGGAAGGGCGTTATTGATGTAACGCAAGGCCGCTCCCAACCGATTAGAATAGCTATAAAAATGCGTTTTTTTCTTTGCGCGCCCGGATCGCGGGCGGTACAGATGGTTACGGATCGAACCAATACCCCCGCCGGGCCTATCCGCAATGATTGTGTGCTCTTGCAACGTGCTCTCCGACCACGACGTGAGGACCACGCTCGCTTCGCCTGAAGGCGCGCCGCGGACCACGTGTCAGGTCTATCATTGCCTTGGTTGCAGTGCACAATGCGGGCGTTGTGCGCGCAGTATCCGCCGCATCATGGACGAGGCGCTGGCCGGCGCCGGTTCGGCACCCCGCCAGGGCGATCAAGCCGGTTCCTAAGCCTTCATCAGCAATAAAATGTGCTTTGCGGACGCGGCAGGTGGCCTTCCTGCCGTCATAGGTTATAACTATTCTAATCCATGACCGTCTCGGGATGATTGCCGGGACGGCATCGCAGCAAGGAGAACGGCCATGAAAGGCGACCCTGGAGTCATCGATTTCCTCAATAAGGGGCTTCGCCACGAGCTGACGGCCATCAATCAGTATTGGCTGCATTACCGGCTGCTCGACAATTGGGGCTACAAGGCGCTGGCCAAGCAGTGGCGCAAGGAATCCATCGAAGAGATGCAGCACGCCGACAAACTGGTCGAGCGCGTCATCTTCCTCGACGGCTTTCCCAATATGCAGGTGCTTGATCCGCTGCATATCGGCCAGAACGTCAAGGAAGTGCTCGATTCCGATCTCGGTGCGGAGATGTCGGCGCGAGCGCTTTACCAGGAGGCCGCCACGCATTGCCATGGCGTGCGCGATTACGTGAGCCGCGACCTGTTCGAAAAGCTGATGCATGACGAGGAAGAGCACATCGACTATCTCGAAACCCAGCTCGACCTCGTGGCCAAGCTCGGGCTGGAGCTCTACGCTCAGCACCATATCGGCAAAGCCGACGAGGATTGAGCGGCCCACGATTATTTGGTCCAACGCCGTTATTTGGTACGGCGCGCTGCCCCAATTGCGAATGATCTGTTAACGCCGGCGTTCGGCGCCGCATCGCGTGCATGCGGAGCGTGGAACTCGCGTGATAAAAACACCACACTGATCAGCTGCTATACGCAGCGTTAGGGTTAAACGTTAAGGTTAAGCGCCGTTTAAGAAATAACTGCCATCTTCGTCCGCGGATTCCAGCAATGGCCGGCGCTCCTGCATGGCCATGTCGAGGAAAGGACGAAGAGATGGTAAGCGTTAAATCCCTCATCGGCGCCGGTGCAGCGGCTCTCATATCAGGTTCGGCTTTCGCGGCCGATCTCGGCGCCCCTCCACCTGCGATGGCCTATCAGCCCCCGGTTCAAGTCTCGGAGCAAAGCGGCTGGTATCTGCGCGGCGACGTCGGCGCAGGCGCACAGAACTTCTCGACCTTCGATCTTGAGCCCGCGGCCAACGTTCCCGCCAGCTGGACCGTCAATCAGAAGGACATCCAGAGCGCCTCGATCATCGGCGGCGGCATCGGCTACGAACTCAACAGCTGGCTGCGCTTCGATGTGACCGGTGAATATCGCACGGCCGCGGCATTCAAGGCGCTCGGCAGCTATAACCAGGGCACCTGCACGGTGATCGGCGTCACCGGCACCTGCTTCGACAATTACAGCGGCAACTTCCAGGCGGCCGTGTTCATGGCCAACGCCTATGTGGATCTCGGCACCTGGTGGTGTCTTACCCCGTATGTCGGCGGCGGCGTCGGCATGGCCTACGACCGCATCACCGGCGTGCAGGACATCGGCCCGCTACCTCCCGGCACGGTCGGCTTCGGCTACACCCAGACCGATTCGGCCAACTGGAACCTTGCCTGGAACCTGCAGGCCGGCCTCACCTACAATGTGTCCGACAATCTCAAGATCGACTTCAACTACCGCTACCTGAACATGGGCTCGCCCGCGTCGGCCGACATCTTCTGTCAGAACAGCGGCACGACCACCCCGTGCAACAACTTCAACCTCAAGGACATGACCTCGAACGACTTCCGGATCGGCGTTCGCTACATGCTGAATCCCGCGCCGGCCCCGGTCATCATGCCCCTGAGCACGCGCGGCTAACGAACACTTCCTCCATCGAGCGACGGCAAACGGCGCGGGCAACCGCGCCGTTTTTGTTTGTTTGGCGAATTGCCCGTGTGGCGGCGGGTCCTGCACGGCTAACCCTCCATTAAGGTTAATGGGAGATGATTTCGCCGGTCAGCCGCATAGCGGCAGAGGCATGAAAGGCCGGCAGATGCGTTGGGTTGTTGGTGCATTGGTTGTTCTTGGCTTTGCCCCAAGCGCGTTCGCAGCGGACTTCGACGTCCTGCGCGGCGCGGAGCCGGTCGGCCCGCCCAGTTACACCAACTGGAGCGGCTTTTATTTTGGTGGGCAAGGCACCTATGCCAGCGGTGGAGGGAATTTCGCCCAGGCGACGGGACCGCTGATCTCCTACCTGCTTCGCAATACCACTGTCGAACAGGACTTCAACATCTCCGCTTGGCAAGTGCTCGGCAAATCGGACAGCACGACCACCGGATTTGGCGGATTCGCCGGCTACAATTCTCAATGGGCCAACCTGATTCTGGGCGTCGAGGCGAACTACACCCACGCCCAGTGGTTTGGCTCCTCGAGCGATACGCTGGCCCGGCGCATGGATGCGAGCGGCACGACATACAATGTTTCAGTGACTGGAACATCGTCGATCACGCTGAACGACTACGGCACGCTCCGCGCACGCGCCGGCTACGTGATGGGCAATTTCCTGCCTTATGGTTTTGTCGGTTTCGCCATCGGTAGCGCCGACATTACAAAATCCGCTACCGTGTCCGACATTGAAACCAGTGATAGCACGGGCCAGGTGACAGGCTGCCTAGGAGGCTCGCTGCCCAGCTGCGCGTTGACCAACTCCGACAATCGTACCAACCAGTTCATCTATGGCTACTCCGCCGGGCTTGGAATGGATTGGGCGGTAACGCAGAACATTTTTCTCCGCGGCGAGTACGAGTACATCCAGTTTGTCAACCTCGGTGGCCTCGATCTGTATCTCAACAATGTCCGCCTCGGTGGTGGCTTTAAATTCTGACGGCTCGCTGCAGCGGACTGGCAACGAATTATTGAACCGCTCAATCATTTGAGTCCGTAGATCTACACTGCATCATCCGGCTTGACGTAAGCCGCGTCCTTCCTTATGTCACCCGGTGGGACACCCCTCCCCACCGAGGGGCGACTATCTGGAAGGATAGATCATGACGAACGTCACGCCTTCTGTGCGGCCGCACGTGCCGCATTTTTCGTCCGGTCCCTGCGCCAAACGGCCCGGCTGGACTGCACAAGCTCTCAACGACGCCGTCCTCGGACGCTCCCACCGCTCAAAAGCCGGCAAGGCGAAGCTCAAGCGCGCCATCGACCTCACGCGCGAGGTGCTGCAGGTGCCGGCGCAGTATCGGATCGGCATCGTGCCGGCATCCGATACCGGCGCTGTTGAAATGGCGCTGTGGTCGCTGCTCGGCCCTCGCCCGGTGACGATGCTCGCCTGGGAATCGTTCGGCGAAGGCTGGGTCACCGATATCGCCAAAGAGCTCAAGCTTAAGGACGCGAGCGTGCGGCGCGCTGCCTATGGCGAGCTTCCCGATCTGTCCGGCATCGACCCGGCGCACGACATTATTTTCGCCTGGAACGGCACGACGTCGGGCGTGCGCGTGCCCAATGCCGACTGGATTTCCGCGGACCGTACCGGACTTGCAATCTGCGACGCGACGTCGGCGGCATTTGCGCAAAATCTCGACTGGGGCAAGCTCGATGTCGTGACATTCTCCTGGCAGAAGGCGCTCGGCGGCGAGGCTGCCCACGGCATGCTGATCCTGTCGCCGCGCGCGGTCGAGCGGCTGGAATCCTATTCGCCGCCGTGGCCGATCCCGAAAATCTTTCGCATGACCAAGGGCGGCAAGCTGATCGAGGGCATTTTTGCCGGCGAGACCATCAACACGCCGTCGATGCTATGCGTGGAAGATTATCTCGATGCGCTCGAATGGGCGAAATCGGCCGGCGGACTGGCGGGGCTTGGCGCGCGCGCCGACGCCAATGCGGGCGCCATTGCCGACTGGGTGGCACGCACGCCGTGGATCGATTTTCTGGCGCGTGAACCGGCATTACGGTCGAATACGTCGGTCTGCCTGAAGGTGGTCGATCCGGCGGTAAATCGGCTCGCTGCCGACGCTCAGGCAACCTTTGTCAAAGGCATTGCGGCGGCGCTGGAAAAGCAAGGCGTTGCCTACGACATCGACGCCTATCGGGACGCACCGCCTGGCCTGCGTATCTGGTGCGGCTCGACTGTCGAGAAGAGCGACGTTGAAGCGCTCACGCCTTGGCTCGATTGGGCCTACGCCAACGCCAAAGACGCGCTCGCGAAAGCGGCGTAATTTTCCCCCTCCCCGCGCGGGAGGGGCGGCTTTCAAACATCAACGCCATCATTGGGATTTCAAACCATGGCTCCCCGCGTTCTCATCTCCGATGCGCTTTCGCCTGCGGCGGTTCAGATCTTCAAGGATCGGGGCGTCGAGGTCGACTTCCAGCCCAACCTCGGCAAGGACAAGGAAAAGCTCGCGGCCGCGATCGACGGCTTCGATGGGCTTGCCATCCGCTCCGCCACCAAGGTCACCGCCAAGCTTCTGGAACAGGCCAAGGGCCTCAAGGTGATCGGCCGCGCCGGCATCGGCGTCGACAACGTCGATATCCCGGCGGCCACCGCGCGCGGCATCATCGTGATGAACACGCCGTTCGGCAATTCGATCACCACCGCCGAACACGCGATCACGCTCATGCTGTCGCTGGCCCGGCAAATTCCCGAGGCCGACACCTCGACCCGCGCCGGCAAATGGGAAAAGAACAAGTTCCTCGGCGTCGAGATTTTCGGCAAGACGCTCGGCGTCATCGGCTGCGGCAATGTCGGCTCGATTGTCGCCGACCGCGCCATCGGCCTGAAGATGAAGGTGATCGCCTACGATCCCTTTCTGTCGGCCGAGCGCGCGCTCGATCTTGGCGTCGAGAAAGTCGAACTCGACGAGTTGTGGCAGCGCGCCGATTTCATCACCCTGCATACGCCGCTCACCGACCGCACTCGCAACATCATCAATGCCGACACGCTCAAGCTCACCAGGAAGGGCGTGCGGCTGATCAACTGCGCGCGCGGCGAACTGGTCGATGAAGCGGCGCTGGTTGCGGCGCTTAAATCCGGCCACGTCGCCGGCGCAGCGATCGACGTGTTCCCCGAAGAGCCGCCGCCGGCCGACAGCCCGCTGTTCGCCCTGCCGAATGTGGTGTGCACGCCGCATCTCGGCGCCTCGACGGTGGAAGCCCAGGAGAATGTGGCGCTGCAGGTTGCCGACCAGATGTCGGAATATCTGCTGCGCGGCGCGATTTCCAACGCCGTGAACTTCCCCTCGATCAGCGCCGAGGAAGCGCCGAAACTAAAGCCCTTCGTGGCGCTTGCCGAAAAGCTTGGCTCGTTTGCCGGCCAGCTCACCGAGACCGGCGTGCAGCGCGTGCAGATCACCTACGAAGGCGTCGTGGCGCAGATGAATACGCGGGCGCTGACCTCGGCGGCACTGGCTGGGCTGCTTCGCCCGATGCTGCAGAATGTCAACGTCGTCTCGGCGCCGATCGTCGCCAAGGAACGCGGCATCGTGGTTGACGAAACGCGGCGCGAGGCCGCCGGCGACTACGACAGCCTAATCATCGTGACACTCACGACCGACCGGCAGTCGCGGCACGTCTCCGGTACCGTGTTTGCCGACGGCCGGCCGCGCATCGTCAACATCAAGGGCATCCGCATGGATGCCGAATTCGGTCCGTCGATGATCTACATCACCAATCTCGATAAGCCGGGCTTTATCGGCAAATTCTCCTCGACGCTGGGCGATGCCGGCATCAACATCGCCACTTTCCATGTCGGCCGCGAGGCAGCCGGAGGCAGCGCCATCGCGCTGATCGAGATCGATGGCGAATTACCGCCCGACGTGCTCGCCAAGGTCCGTGCGCTGCCGCAGGTGCAGCAGGCCGAGCCGCTGCGGTTTTGAGCTACCTCCGCGTCGCCACCGTGATGCCGGTGAACACCAGCCCGTAGCCTATGGCGTGATAGAGCTGGAACTGTTCGCCGAGCAACACGATCGCCATCACCGAGCCGAACACCGGAACGAGATGAATGAACGGCGCCGCGCGGTTAGCGCCGATCAGTTCGATGCCGCGGTTGAGAAACAAGTAGCCGAGCAGCGACGGAAAGATGCAGACAAAGGCGAAGCTGATGAAGCTTTCCGCATCCAGCACGACGGTGCGGCCGCTGGCCAGTTCCCAGACCATTGCGGGGATCAGAAAGATAGCACCGCCGCCCATGCCGACGACAAGAAATGAGAACGGGTGGATCGCGGGCCGGCGACGCAGATACGCGGCGTAGAAGCCGTAGACCACGAGCGCCACGAGGAAGCTGACGTCGCCGCGGTTGAAGGCGATCGCGAGCAGCACAGCAAGGCTGCCGTGACAGACGATCACGGCGACGCCGCAAAGCGACACGCAGATGCCGGCGGCCTGCCGCAGCGTCAACCGCTCGCCGAACAGGACCAAAGTCCACATGGCGACAAACAGCGGCGCAACCGACTGCAGCAACAGGCCGTTGATCGCCGTCGTGTATTGCAGGCCGTAATAGGACAGCGTGTTGTAGACGGAGAAGCCGGTCAGCGCGAGCAGGGTCAGCAGGCCAGCATGCTTGCGGATCGCCGGCCAGTCGTGCCGCAGATGCCGCATCGAGAACGGCAGCAGGATCACCGTGGCGCCGCTCCAGCGGATGAACGCAAGCGTCATCGGCGGAACATGTCCGACGATGAAGCGACCCAAAATGGTGTTGCCCGCCCAGAAGAGCGAGGTCAGCGCGAGCAACAGGTACGGCTGGTC
>Ga0208849_1000318_pt1 | contig 46932 bp, 39 predicted proteins | sample NGESurdeep072012_10_FD_184470 | JGI IMG/M metagenome (GOLD analysis project Ga0208849, IMG submission 184470) | Arctic peat soil microbial communities from Barrow, Alaska - NGEE Surface sample 53-3 deep-072012 (SPAdes) | ecosystem: Environmental > Terrestrial > Soil > Wetlands > Peat ... | reverse complement strand
GACACTGCAGGCGTTCAATTAGCAAGGAGAAACCAGTGAGGAGATTTGGCCTATTGTTAATCGCCCTGATCGTCTTTTCAATACCCGGCAGCGCGACGGGTCAGAACGCAAAGACCGGCGATGTCATTTACGCGACGCTGCCCCCCGCAGAGGTGTGGAACCTCTTGGAAGAAGGCCGGTTGAAAATCGTGACGAACACTGAAGATCTCCCGGAGAACGTAAAGGTGGGTTTGGCTAAACTTTTCCATCAGCAAAAGTTGGAGATGTCGGACACCGAGCACAGGGGTTCGGTATCCAAGAATACGAGACCCCACTGTGCTGATTGCATTGGGCGAACCTTGCTTTTTGCTGGACTTTCCCCAAACGGATGCTTTGTACATTACCGCGAGAGCGGTTTTGCCACGATTTTTAAGATTGCCGTCTTCGGTTCGGAAGAACAATCATACGGTACAGCCTCGCTGTGGGTTGCGTCGGGCGTCCAGGCTCACGACTTGGCGGAGTTGAGGTCCGCAATAGCAGAAGGCAAGTTTTACTCTAGGCCGCCAAAGCAATCGCAGTAGTCAAGGCGTGTGGTGATGCTGAGGGCTGCTATTCACCAGCAGATCATCGCTTTAAATCGTTAGCAGTCGTTAGCAGACCATTACGCTCATTCAGGATTGGCCGCTCCGGGTCAACGAGTGAAATGGCGATATTACGTCAATTGACAGGCGAAGTGGCCCTCTCTGCCGCCGTCCAAAACCAGTCGTTGCGCGTCAGGATTAATCACGAGTCAAAGTGTCACAGCGGCTTCTAACCGAGGAGCAAGTGAAGGCCTTGGGTTTATGAGCCACCACCAACTCGTATTCGCTAATGGATTCAAGGCTTTCTATGACCTGCCATCCCGACCGATGCGAAGCGCAGCGACGGAATCATCTTTCGTCGGGCAGCCCCGTAGAAGCGTTTTATTCCGGGACGTTTGAACTAGTCGCGGCATGTTAGCTGGAACGGCGCTTTTTGAAAATCCAGACAACTACCGCCGAAGGAATAGCCCCGGCCAGAAACCACGGGAAGAGAAATACAAACATCCAGTTATGATATTCCCACGACGGCTCTCCCAAGAACCAAACCGGAGACCAGTAGAGGCAATACGCGAGAACGAGAGGCACAGTCACAACCCAAAGCTTGCGCAGAGACACCGGGAATACGTAGCACAACAGCCAAACGACCGTCGCCGAAAGGAAGGCCAGTAGAATTGCTCCAGAAGTGAGCGACAGAGATTGAATAAATGCTTTCATTCTGCGACGTTGATCATGCTACACGGAAATAGCAGCGGCATATCGAATCCCAAGCGCCGATATGGAGGTTGCATTCGGACCGCGCCTAGCCAACTGGCGAAATCAGGCAATTACGGCCACCGTTCCGGTAAATGAGTTTAATTGCGATCTATCGCCAACAATCCCGGTTTTTGACTCTGCACCAATCCGCGTTGCTCCGATTTCCCAACTGCACTCCCTGATAACCGTCGAAATACATACAGAGCCTAGCACGATCGTCTTGGGAGAATTTGAACCGGAAGGACTTGATTCGCTTGCCATCTGAGGTGAGTACTACAAGGTGACGCTCCCCCAAGTCTAAGCCGTCTACTAACAGAGGACTTTTGTAGGGCCAGCGAATCGACTCCCGGTTATCGAGACGCACCATAAGAGCATCTGGGTTGTACTCGCCTCCTGGCGAGATTCGGGTTGGCGGTTCAGGCGAATTTGGCAGGACGCAAATGCTGCCCGCTTTGTTGTTCTCGCCAACCGACGTCGCTTGTGCGGCACTACCGGGAAAGGACGATCCTCCAAACAGTAGCGAAACAGCGAATACGAATTTCAGTGCTTTCATGTCGGCATGGTACGTGCAAACTTAACGGATTGGAAGATAAGTGTCCTGAACAGGCAATTGCACACATTGAAATCCTCTGCGCTTCGGCTATTGAGAAAGAAAGTTCATGAGGCGCTTGGATGCTGTTCCAAACTTAACGGCTTTCTTCTCGATCAAACCTCAAATGCGTTGTAACTTTTCCCGCACTTCAGTGGGCTCCACTAAAGCCCAGTCATCCGCTGCAGATGTTCCGGATACCGGTCACCCTCCACCGTGATCTTCGGGGCCGCGCTGTCAATTTCTCGCAGGTCGTCGGACGTGAGTTCGATTGCGATCGAGCCAATGTTCTCGTCGAGGCGAGACAATTTGGTCGTCCCCGGGATCGGAACAATCCACGGCTTCTGCGCAAGCAGCCAGGCGAGCGCGATCTGGGCAGGTATCGCCCCTTTCTGCTTGGCAATCCTGCCGCGCAGGTCAACAACATGGCATCTAATACCTTCTTCCTGGTCCCGCAGATTACCGCAGACGAAAAGTACTTCGATGTCAGCCTTGACGAAATTCTTCGCGCTGTCTTAACACCGATGGATGGACTCAAACTGCTCTGGACCTCGTGTACGACTCCGCATGGGTGGTGGTTCCAATTGATACCGGCAAAGAGGACACAATCGAGCGTCTGCCGCCAGGACGGTTATCAGAGGTGGCCGCTTAGCCTACGCTGTCTTGCGGCACATACCACATACGACAACCTTGCTCAGCGCTCGCCTGCACTAGAATCGATGCAATGACTTTCCTCGAACTGCTTGACGGCGCGGAAGTTCTTTTCCAAACCGGCAATCCTCAAATTAGCGGATTGCAATATGATTCCCGCAAAATCAAGCCGGGAGATACATTCGTGGCAATGCACGGAGAGTCCAGCGATGGCAATCGGTTCATTGATCGCGCAATCGCCGCCGGAGCGGTCGCCATTGTCACTGATTCAGCAACAGAGAAACCGCGAAAGAACGCAGCGTGGGCGCAGGTACCGCACGGAAGGCGCGCCCTCGCAAGATTGAGCGCGAATTTTTACGGACATCCCGCCGAAAGACTCGCAATTGCGGGCATCACAGGGACCAATGGAAAAAGTACGACCGCCTTTCTGTTGGAATCCATTCTAAAAGCCGCGAGTCGTCAAACGGCCCTCATTGGCACCATCGAATATCACGTCGCTGGCAATGTGCTTCCTGCGCCTCATACCACACCGGAATCTCTCGAACTGAATTCAATATTCGCAGATGCTCTTAGTCACAGCACCACTGAAGTGGTCATGGAGGCATCTTCGCACGCACTGGCCCAGCAGCGAGTCTATGGAATACCTTTTGATTGTGCGGTGTTCACGAATCTGACCCGCGACCACCTGGATTACCACCACACCATGGACGAATATTTTGCCGCCAAGCAAATCTTGTTTGAAGGGTGTGGAACCGGTCCGCCGCGCGTCGCAGTCCTCAACATTGATGACCCTTACGGTCGAAAGCTAACCTCGGTCAGCAAACGTCTAGGTTCCGACGTCGTCACCTATGGTTTTGCAGAAGGCGATTTTCATGCGGATAAAGTTGACGTGAGTCTGCGAGGGACTCGTTTCGATCTGATCACGCCGGAGGGAACCATCCCGCTATTCTCTCCGCTGATTGGAAGAGTAAACGTGTACAACATTGTCGCGGCATCGGCCGCAGCTTACGCTCGCTCCGCCAAGCCAGCGGCCATTTCAGAAGGCGTCGCAAATTTATCCCGCGTTCCTGGACGCTTCGAGTCCGTGGATTGTGGTCAGCCCTTCACCGTGGTTGTGGACTATGCCCACACCGACGATGCACTCCGCAATCTCACAGCGTTAGCGCGCGAATTCGTCGAAGCAGGAAAGAGCCGCGTGATTACCGTCTTCGGATGTGGTGGCGATCGTGATCGGTCAAAGCGCCCTCTCATGGGAGAAGCCGCCGCCCGCAACAGTGACCTGGTCGTGCTGACTTCCGATAATCCGCGCTCGGAAGATCCGCTGGCAATCATGAATGACGCTGTTGTAGGACTACAGCGATGCAATGCCAATTATAAAATGGAGCCTGACCGCAACCGCGCAATCGCGATTGCAATTCACGAGGCGAGACCAGGTGACATTGTGCTAATCGCCGGCAAAGGGCACGAAAAGATTCAGGTCATTGGAGACCGGATAATCCCGTTTGATGACGTGGAAATTGCACGCGAATCCCTCCTGGAACTTGGATACGTTTGCGAAACCGCCAAAGCCATTCGAAACAATCCATGAAACTGCCTCTTTCTCGCATCGCCGAATTCATTTTTTCGGATAGCACCGCCAATAGCGAGGCCGTCGCTCTTGGATACTCCATTGATTCCCGCACTATTCGCCCCGGCGAACTCTTTTTCGCTGTCATCGGCGAGCGTCTGAATGGCCATGACTACGTTGAGCAGGCCTTTGAAAAAGGCGCGGTTGCCGCTGTAGTCCACAAAGACCAGGCAGCGCGATATCTAAATCATGCAAATCTTTTGCTGGTAGATGACACGTTATTCGCTTTACAGAGTCTGGCGGCGTCCGTTCGCCGGCTCTGGGGGAAACGGCTGGTGGCAGTTACGGGTTCCGCCGGGAAAACTACCACCAAAGAAGCTATAGCTCACGTGCTCTCCACGAAATTCCATGTGCTCAAGTCTGAGGGAAATTTCAACAATCACTTCGGATTGCCCCTCATGCTGTTGAAGCTCGAGCCCGGGCACGACATCGCAGTAATCGAAATGGGCATGTCTCATGCGGGAGAAATTGCCGCTCTCGCCAATATTGCGCATCCGGACATCGGCGTTGTCACCAACGTTGCTCCGGTCCATCTGGAATTCTTCGATTCAATCGAGGGAATCGCCCGCGCCAAACGAGAACTCATTGACTCTCTGCCGTCTCATGGCGTCGCCATATTGAATGCTGATGATGAGTTGGTTTCACAATTCGCAAAATCGTTTCAGGGAAAAGTCGTGACATACGGAATCAGCCCATCGGCAAACGTTCGTGCGGAGAATATCGAGTCGGAGGGCGCCGAGGGAACAACTTTCGATATAACGGCCGCAGGGCAACGAAAAAGAGTTCGCCTGCCCCTGATTGGCTCTCATAACGTTCTCAACGCGCTGGCAGCGGTTTCGGCGGCATTTGAGTGTGGCGTTACCCTTTCCGATTCCGCAAATGCCCTCTCGAACCTGACGGCGCCGGCAAAGCGTGGCGAGGTCATTCAACTCGGTAACATCACTGTGATCAACGATTGCTACAATTCGAATCCGAAGGCATTGGAAGCCATGGTTGACGCTTTAGCCGACATGCCGGCGAAACGCCGAATTGTTGTGGCTGGCGAGATGCTTGAACTGGGCGTCACAGCGAAAAAATCGCATCTAGTGTCAGGCCGTCACATGGCGGCACGAAAAATTGATGTGCTGCTCGGCGTTCGAGGATTGGCGCAGCCCATGGTGGAATCCGCGCGAGAAGCAGGAGTGCACGCGGAGTTCGTAAGCACCGCTGAAGAAGCCGGGGAATGGTTGGCCCGCGAAACTCGGGGTGGAGACGTGGTGTTGTTGAAAGCTTCTCGGGGCGTGCAGCTTGAACGCGCTCTAGAAATATGGAAGACACGAATGGCTGGGCCGCTCGTTCAGCCCAAATAAAGAAAGGCCGGTCGGAGGCTAATTGCTCTATTGGTTGCTATACCTCAAACTGTTTCATTACTTCCCGCCATTTCGCATCTTCCGTTATTTAACGTTTCGCACCGCGTTCGCCAGTCTGACTGCGCTTTTCACGGGGCTCATTGTCGGCCCCTTAGTAATTAATCGGCTCCGCGAATTTCAGATCAGCCAATACATCCGCGAGGAAGGCCCGAAGGCCCATCAAAAAAAAGCCGGCACGCCTACTATGGGCGGGCTTCTCATTGTCATCTCGATTGTTGTTCCGACTTTGCTGTGGGCAGATCTCAGCAACCGTTTCGTGTGGATCGCAGTTTTCGCCACCTGCGCCTTCGGTGCAATCGGCTTCGCCGATGACTATACAAAAGTAGTGAACCGCAGAAACCTTGGACTAACCGCGAAAGCGAAACTCGGACTCCAGGTACTGGCGAGTATCCTGGTCGCCGTCGCACTCATCGCAATGCAGAACGTGGGAATTTATTCAACCCGCCTGCAAGTACCGTTTTTTAAGCAATTTCAGCCTGACCTGGTTGTTGACCGGCTTCTGCAACATCCCGGTTTGTGGCCGCTGGCATTTCTTCCTTTCGTAGGGTTCGTTGTCATCGTGCTCGTCGGTTCCAGCAACGCAGTGAACCTCACTGATGGACTGGATGGCCTAGCAATTGGTTGCACGGTCATTTCCGCAGGTGCTCTCGCCGTGCTGACTTATGTCAGCGGGCATGCGACGTTCTCGACCTATCTTGAATTGCAACGTATGCCTCAAGTTGGCGAACTCACAATTTTTTGCGGTGCGATGGTCGGCGCTTCGATTGGGTTTCTTTGGTACAACGCTCATCCCGCCGAAGTCTTTATGGGCGACGTCGGATCGCTGGCGTTGGGCGGCGCAATTGGCACCGTCGCCGTGATGATCAAACAGGAATTACTTTTGCCGTTCATAGGCGGAGTTTTCGTGATCGAAGCCCTTTCGGTCATTCTGCAAGTCGGTTCCTATAAGTTGCGGAAAAAACGCATTTTCAAGATGGCGCCAATTCACCATCATTTCGAGTTATTGGGCTGGTCCGAATCGAAAATCATCGTCCGCTTCTGGATCGCGTCTTTAGTATTTGCCTTGTTCGCCCTGACAACATTAAAGCTAAGATAATCACGTGGAAGTCTCACGTCGGGACAGCCGCCCTCGTCTGCCCAGTCGAGCGAAGCTCGACAATTTTATGGAAGTCGCCAACAAAAATGTATTAGTCGTAGGCCTGGGTAGGTCGGGCATCGCCTCCGCGTTATTCCTGAAATCCAGAGGAGCTCATGTCACGGTTTCGGATTCGAAGCCGCGGGAGCAATTCGGCGACGAACTTTCTCTGTTACTGGATCGCGGCATCGCCGTCGAAACCGGAGGACATGGCGAGCGCACCTTTCGGGAACAAGATTTGATCGTCGTAAGCCCCGGCGTTCCTTTCGACGCACCGCTTCTGCAACAGGCCCGCGACATGGGCGAGAGTGTGATTGGCGAAATCGAACTCGCAGCTCAATTTTTTCCCGGACGCATGATTGCCGTCACCGGATCGAATGGCAAGACAACCACGACAGCGCTGACCGGAACCATTATCTCCGCGGGCGGTTTTCATACCGTCGTTGGCGGAAATATCGGCACCCCCGCAATATCGCTGGTGGACGATGCCACCCCAGAGACAGTCGCCGTGCTGGAAGTCTCTAGCTTTCAGCTTGAAACGATTCAAAGCTACAGGCCCTACATCGCAGTGATCTTGAACGTCACGCCGGACCATCTGGATCGCCATCGTACATTCGCAGCGTACACCGCTGCGAAAGCTCGTATCTTTGAAAACCAGCGACAAAATGACTTCGCCGTTTTGAACGCGGATGATTCCGCATGCGTGGGGCTTGCGGATCGCGTCAACTCGCAAATTATTTGGTTCAGCCGAAAGAAAGAAGTGAACCAAGGTGCTTTTGTGCGCGATGGACACATCATTTTTCGGGACGCGGGCAATGAAACGGAAATTATCCCGTTGAACGAAATTTCGCTAAAGGGCTCGCACAATGTCGAAAATGTCCTTGCGGCAGCATCGGCAGGCATGCTCATGGGCTGCTCTCCCGCCAAGATTCGCAAAGCCATCGGCGAGTTCAAAGCGGTAGAGCATCGCTTAGAATACGTCGCCACGATTCGCGGCGTGGAATTTTATAATGACTCAAAGGCAACCAACGTTGACGCGACCATCAAAGCCATCGAATCTTTTCCGGCAAATATACATTTGATCCTCGGCGGCAAAGATAAAGGCAGCGACTATTCCGTTTTGAACGACTTGCTTCGCCAACGAGTAAAGACCGTTTACACGATTGGCGCTGCGGCGGAAAAGATCGAGTCACAAATCAAAGGCGCGGTGGAAATCCTCCGCACCGAAACTTTGGATGCAGCCGTGAATCGCGCCGCAAAAGCCGCCCAGCCCGGCGATGTTGTCCTCTTAGCCCCAGCTTGCGCCAGCTTCGATCAATTTCGAAATTATGAGCATCGCGGCAAGACGTTCAAAGAGATTGTGAAGGCGCTTTCTTAGACCTGCGAATCCATTCGTGCCGTCAGGTAGTTCGCTGGCCATGACATAACCGGGCGTGTTGGGATCGCGCGTGGGCGGAGCCGGACCGTGTGGTGGAGTGCGCTGACCATCCTCGCGTTCGCTTACGCCACATACGTGGATGTGGCCTTGGGAGAGGGATTGCCCGGAATATTGATCCTGGCGGTGTTGTTTTTTCTGACGTGCTCGGTTCTCTGGTTTCTCTGGTCCTACTGGCAGGGGCATGACTGGACCCTCCAAAAACCGGAGGGACGAGCACGGGTCACCTCTTAAGTCAGACGCAGATTGTAGGCGCGGTTGGTTTGCGAGAACAAATAATAGTCACGGAGGGTCCCCGGTGGCTCCGTGCTTCCGTGGTGGATTCTGCCTCGTACCAAGACAAGCAACAATCGCCGATCTAAAAACTTAATTCTTTCCCGCCGCATGGTGAAATGAAATCTTCCCATGGCAAAACGTGTCAGTGTTGATGGATGGCTGTTTACGGCGACCCTGTTGCTGGTGTTCGTTGGCCTGGTGATGGTGTTCAGCGCTTCGGCCGTCATGGCGAAGGAGCGCTATGGATCCGCCTACTTCTTTTTGTTCCGGCAAATGGGATGGGCGGCCGTGGGCCTCATCGCCATGGTCGCCGGGATGAGGATTGACTATCGCCGCTACAGGCATCCCGCAGTAGTTTTTTCCATGCTTGGTGTCACGACGCTGATGTTGATCTCGGTCTTTTTTCTCGACCGCGCCCACAATACGCATCGCTGGATTCATTTTGGAGGTTTTTCTTTTCAGCCTTCGGAAATGGCGAAGCCCGCCATCATCCTGTTTCTGGCGTTCTTTCTGGAGAGCCGCACAAAGGCCATGGGCGACTGGCGAAATACACTTCTGCCGGCAATCGTTCCGACCTTGCTTTTTCTCGGCCTGATTGTTTTTGAGCCAGATCTGGGAACGGCAATTGCCTGCGCCGCCATCACGGCTTCGATATTGTTCGTAGCCGGTCTCGACATGCGTTATCTCGGATATGCATTTGCCGCCTCAATTCTGCCGCTATACTTTTTGATTTTTCATGTCGCGTACCGGCGTGCGCGCATTCTGGCATTTCTTGATCCCTATTCTGATCCACAGGGGCGCGGCTTCCACATCATTCAATCGCTGATCGCAGTAAGTACCGGTGGAATCACCGGAGTGGGCTTGATGGAGGGGAAGCAGAAATTATTTTATTTGCCGGAGCCGCACACTGACTTTATTTTTGCCGTCACCGCCGAAGAACTCGGCCTTGTGGGAGCCCTCATCATCGTTGCATTGTTTTCGATATTTTTATGGCGCGGCATTCGCACTGCTATTCGTACGCAAGACAGCTTTGGACGCTTTCTTGCCATCGGCATCACCAGCATGGTCGTGCTGCAAGCCTTCATCAACATCAGCGTCGTGCTCGGCCTGATGCCGACCAAAGGCATTCCCCTTCCATTCATTTCATATGGAGGGTCATCTTTGTTTATGACGCTGGCGTGTGTTGGCGTGCTGTTGAATGTGACAAAGCAGGCGGAGTAGCCGGACTTACGCCCGGGGCTAAGTTATTTCGCCTCCTTCGGGACTGACGTCTTTGCGTGCGAAGTGTCGGCTTGAGCGATAGGTTCGAAATAGAAGCGTTAAATTCCGGTGTTCGGGCGTTTATAGTCACTGCATGTGGGTAATTATCGCGGGCGGGGGAACGGGAGGACACGTAATCCCCGGTCTCGCCATCGCACAGGAACTTAAGAATAATTACAACGCGGAAGTGCTTTTCATCGGGACCGCGCGCGGGATCGAGAACCGGCTTGTTCCTGCGGCGGGATTTTCTTTGCGGCTGGTGAAAGTGGGCGCCCTCAAAAATGTGAGCGTCGCTACTCGCCTTAAGACGATATTTGATCTGCCGCGAGCAGTGTGGGAATCGCTCCGCATTTTTTCCGAGTTTCGCCCCCATGTGGTGATCGGAGTCGGAGGATATGCGTCCGGGCCCGCAATGCTGGCGGCCATTGTGCGCCGCATTCCGACGCTTGCCTTTGAACCCAATGTTGTCCCGGGATTCGCGAATCGAGCGGTTGCGCGTTTTGTTTCGGAAGCAGCGGTGCATTTCGAGGAAACTTCGAAGTACTTCCGACGATGTAGCGTGACTGGCGTTCCGGTTCGGCAGGCTTTCTTTAATGTGGCAAATAATCGCGATGGCAACGGCAATCCGACGCTGCTGGTGTTCGGAGGAAGCCAGGGAGCACATGCCATTAATCGCGCGGTTCTCGATGCGGCGGCTTTACTTCGGGAGCGCATCCCTAAACTTCACATCGTCCATCAGACCGGAGAGCGCGACTATAATGATGCGCAAGCGGTATATGCAAATATTGGCGGAGATGCCGAAGTTTACCGTTTCATTGATGACATGCCGTCAATTTTCGCTCGCGCGGATTTACTGCTGTGCCGCTCGGGGGCTAGCACCGTTGCTGAAATGGCGGCGGCCGGCAAGCCTGCAATATTTGTTCCGTTTCCGCGGGCGGCCGACGATCATCAGAAACGTAACGCGGAAGCATTGGAAAAGGCTGGCGCGGCGGTCATGATCGAGCAGTCTAACCTCACTCCAGGAAATCTTGTTGAAACCGTGTGTTCGTTATTGAGCGATCTGGCCCGCCTCGCGAAAATGGGTGGCGCTGCTCGGAGTCTTTCACATCAAGATGCGGCGCGAGATATTGCTGCCATGGCCGCACGATTGGCTGGAAGGCAGGAGTATGTCTAGGAGCTTGCGCCAACCAGAGGACGAGGTTGGTGGGCAGCCAGAACCCTTATGGGACAGGGTTCCCCTTCCGCTCAAATTTTTCATTGCATTCGCTCTCACCAGTTACATCGTTCAGCTTTACGTCGCCTATCATCCGCCATCGCTAGGCAGTTACCCTCGTCCAGGCAGCACCGAAAGTTTTGTGCTGGCATATCTGCTCTGTCCGGTTTGCATTTTGACCCCGACGGTTGACCCAACGCATGCCGATATTGCGTATTCTATCGGTCCTGTGAACGCCCTGATCCACGGTGCGATTGGCACAATGATCGGATATTTCATCGAGGCTTTCTTTTAGCGCGAACCATTTAGATGTTTGCCAAAATTCAGAAAATTCATTTCGTGGGAATCGGCGGCATCGGGATGAGCGGGATCGCCGAGGTTCTGCTCAATCTTGGCTACAAGGTTTCCGGATCAGACCTGAAGGCGAGCGCAGTGACAGAGCGTCTCGGCGGTCTGGGAGCGGTCATCTTCGAGGGACATCGCGCCGAAAATATCTCAGGAGCGGAAGTTGTGGTTGCGAGTTCCGCGATTGCGCCGGAGAATCCCGAACTCGCCGAAGCTCGCCTACTTCACATTCCAGTAATTCAACGCGCGGAAATGCTGGCTGAGTTGATGCGGTTGAAATATGGAATCGCGATCGCGGGGATGCATGGCAAGACCACCACAACGTCCATGGTCGCTGCGGTGCTCGCCGCGGGAGGTCTTGATCCCACCGTTGTAGTTGGAGGACGCATTGACGCGATGGGTTCGAATGCGCGCCTCGGCAAATCGCAATATCTGGTTGCGGAAGCTGACGAAAGCGACCGGTCGTTTCTTAAGTTGTCTCCAATTCTCGCGGTGATCACGAATATTGATCGCGAACACATGGATTGTTATCGCAACATGCGGGACGTAAAGCGCGCGTTCCTCGATTTCTCGGATCGCGTGCCGTTCTATGGGACGGTCGTGGCGTGCAATGATGATGCTCTTTTGCGCGGGATTATTCCGCAGATACGCCGGCGCGTTGTAACGTACGGAGTCAGGCGAGGTTCGGATTTCAGGATCAAGATTCTTGATGGAGAAATGGGCGTCCCGCCCGTCCTGCCGGGCAGGGACGCCCGGCGCTCCATTGACGGAGATTATCCAACTACGCACTTCACCGTCGCTTACAAAAACCAAACCTTGGGCGAGTTTCGCCTGCATGTGCCGGGATTGCACAACATCCTGAATGCCACGGCAGCCATTGCGGTGGGCGTGGGACTCGACGTAAATATTGATCACATCCGCGCCGGCATTGAGACTTTTCGCGGCGTGGATCGCCGTTTTCAATTGCGCGGCAAAGTTGCTGGAATCACAGTCGTGGACGATTACGGTCATCATCCCACGGAAATTCGTGCGACACTAGCCGCGGCCAAGCAGTGCAACTATGGGAAAATCCACGTAGTATTCCAGCCGCATCGCTACACGCGCACTCACTTGCTAATGGAAGAGTTCGCAACGGCTTTCAAAGATTGCGATTCGCTTTTTCTGCTCGATATTTATCCTGCCAGCGAAAATCCTATTGATGGAGTCACCAGCGCGGCATTAGCCCGCAAAATTGCCGCGAGCGGCGACCTTCCCGCGAGTTATATCAGTACTTTTGAGGATGCAACCGTCTCGGTCGCGGCCATCGCCGAGCCAGGGGACATGATCCTCACCCTGGGCGCCGGCAACGTGGGACAGCTCGCGCCGATGATTCTAGAGAAACTTCAAATAATGAAGAATTCCGCGAGCGCCGCCAGTTCGATCTAACCGCGCCCCTACGCAAGCCCTTCTGTGTAAAACGAACCAAACTTTCTCTATCTCCGCCCGCAAAAAGCCGTTATAGTAATTTTGCTCGCGATTCGCTGACGACAACTGACCTGAGTTGATGGCAAGGAAAAGCGGTTCCACCATCTCGCAGGAAGAGTTGTACCCTCATTCGGATGAGCCGGTGCGCGAAGAATTGAATGACGCGCGGCTGCTTAATCTGGATGCGGAACAAGAATCGCCATTCTTGCGCGGACAAAAGCGTGTCTCCGTCCGCCGCGGCACAATCCCAAAGAAAACAGCAACCGGTTTGGCATGGACGGCTCTTGCCATTTGCATCGCTTTCTTTTGCATGGCGGGCGTTGCCGCCCTTTATCACTACGGCGAGCACTCATGGCGATTCCGTATTGAGTCCAGCGACGACATTGACGTAACCGGCATTCACAACGTGACCCGCGCCCAAGTGATGGAAATTATGGGCGGGGACATTGGCCGCAACATATTTTTCATCCCATTAACCCGGCGGAAGGCGCAACTGGAGCAGATTCCATGGGTCCGGTCCGCCAGTGTGATGAGATTTGCACCCACTCACATCGCGGTGCAGATCGTGGAGCGTATTCCCGTCGCATTCGCACGCATCGGATCGAAAATCTTCTTGATTGACGAAGTGGGCACACCGATGGATTTGCCCATTGGCAAAAATAAATTTTCATTCCCCGTGATTCTGGGGATGAACGCCAATGAGCCGTCCTCCACCCGCAAGGCCCGCATGAAGATCTATAACGAATTGACGAGCCAGCTCGATTCAGGCGGCGCACATTATTCGCAGGACCTCAGCGAGGTTGATCTCTCCGACTTGGACGATGTAAAAGTTCTCGCCAATAATGCCGACGGAGACGTTCTGGTTCATCTCGGATCGTCGAAATACCTGGAACGATACAAAGTTTACGTCGCTCACGTGAAAGAGTGGCGGCAGCAGTTCGAAAAGGTGGAGTCCGTAGACCTTCGGTATGACCGGCAGATTATCGTGAATCCCGATTCTGAAGGCGCGATCAAGCAGGCCACGATTTCGACTTCGGCGGCGAGAAAGGCAATTGCAGCCAGCGTCAAACCAGTCGCATTTGTTATCCATGAAACTGCGCAGCCGAAAACCACCGTCCACGGGCCAATGCAGGACTCCCAGACGCGCCTCAAGCCGGCTGTTCAGAGAAAAATATTCCGGCGAGGCCATAGGAACGTACAGCACAAAATCGTATTGGCTTCAAAACGAACGAAGACAGTGAATAAATCGCAAAATACGCAAGCGGTCGCGAAGGCCCCACAGGAAGCTGTGACGGTCGCCGCAAAGAGGAAACCAAGCCCGTCAATTGTGAAACAGCAATAAGGGGTTAGCAGAAACTGCCAATGCCGAATTCTCAAGAAAATCTTCTCATCGCAATTGATGTAGGCAGTGCCAAGACATGCGTTTTGGTGGCCGAGGCAATGGACACTCGGCTCCGCTACCGGGGCCACGGCATCGCCGAATCACGGGGTTCGCGCAAAGGGGTAATTGTTGATCTTGAAAAGGCGGTTAGCTCAATTCAGAAGGCCGTGGAGCTGGCTGAGGACGCTTGCGGGGTTCCGATCGAGCATGCATTGCTAGGTGTTTCGGGAGCGCACGTCCGCGGAGTGAACACGCAGGGAGGCTTAAGTTTTGGGGCGCGCACCCGCGAAATTTCCCGTGATGAAATTCGTCTCGCGGTGGATAAAGCCCGCGCAATTCCACTGCCCGCCGACCGCGAAATACTGCATCTGCTTCCACACGAATTCATTCTCGACGATCACACCAGCGTGCACGACCCACTCGGCATGTTGGCGGGCCGTCTTGAGGTTCGCGTGCACATGATTACCGCCGGAGCAAGCGCGACTCAAAATGTGATCACTGCCGTGAATCGCGCCGGGGTGCATGTGGATGACACCATCTTCGAGCCTCTTGCGTGTGCGGACTCCGTGCTTCGTGCCGATGAGCGCGAACTCGGAGTATGTCTTGCCGACATCGGCGCGGGATCAACCAGTCTGGTCGTCTTTCAGGAAGGCGCCGTGGCACATACTGCCGTCCTGCCCGTTGGCGGCGACCATTTTACGAGCGATCTGTCCGTCGGCTTGTGCACTCCCGTTGCTGAGGCGGAGAAGATCAAGAAACTTTATGGCCATGCGATTGTCACGCTCATTCCCGAAGGCAATGAAGTCGAAGTCCCATCTGTTGGGGATCGCGCGTCGCGTCTGATTTCGCAGCGCATGGTCGGAGAAATTCTCGGCCCGCGAGCTCGCGAGCTTTTTGAAATGTTGCGGGACAACTTGCGCCACAGCGGCATGCTGGAAATTTGCCTGGCGGGAATTGTGCTGACCGGCGGAGCGTCACGACTGCCCGGGATGTTGGATATAGCAGGTTCAGTTCTGCGGCGGCCGGTGCGCCTTTCGTGGCCATTGCCACTAGCGAAAATGCCTTCAACTCTGGCGCAACCCGAATACGCAATGGCGATCGGAATGATTTTTTATGGACATCGCGCGCGCAGTGCCAGGGGATTTCAGGATTCTCGCTGGAGTTCGCGATTGATGTCGCTGTTCGCAGGTAAAGGAGCGTGAAGACCCGCATCTGCCAGAGTGCGGCGATGTGGGGCACCTTCGAAGAAAACTTGCTGAGGTTGATCGAAGCACGGCGAACAACCCCGCAGGGCGCGAATAAATTGGCCCCGGACGTAAGTCCGGGGTAGGGATGCAAGCCGAAACTACGCGCCTGCGGAGCGGGCGCCGACGTCCACGCAGTCAGCCCGTTTAGAGAGGACACATCATGAAAAAAGAAAACGACATTCGCATCAGCTTTGAAGAGGCTCGCAACGACGCAAAAATCAAAGTCATCGGCGTAGGCGGAGGCGGCGGAAACGCGGTCAACCGCATGATTGACGCCGGAATGGAAGGCATCGAATTCGTAGTTGCAAACACCGACTTACAGGCCTTGCGCATGTCGCGCGCGCCGGTAAAAATCCAACTAGGGGTCAAGCTGACCAACGGTCTGGGAGCGGGTGCGAATCCGGAGGTGGGCCGCAAGGCCGCGCTCGAGGATTCCGAAAAAATCATCGAGGCCCTCGAAGACTCCGACATGGTTTTCGTCACCACGGGACTCGGCGGTGGCACCGGCACCGGCGCTGCTCCGATCATTGCTTCGCTGGCCAGCGAGATGGGCGCGCTCACTGTCGCGGTCGTCACCAAGCCGTTCGCGTTCGAAGGCAAGCGTCGCATGCAGCAAGCCGAACGCGGCATCGCCGAACTAATGGAATCGGTGGATACCACCATCGTTATTCCGAACGAGAAACTTCTCGGAGTCGCGCAGGACGCTGGCTTTTTCGAATCTTTCCGCGTGGCCGATGACATCCTTCGCCAAGGCGTTCAGGGAATCTCGGACATCATCACCATCCCGGGCATTATCAATCGCGACTTCGCCGACGTGAAAGCGATCATGGCGCGCATGGGCTATGCCGTCATGGGCACGGCCACCGCCAACGGAGTGCGACGCGCAGTCGAGGCCGCCCAAAAAGCCATCGCTTCCCCATTGCTCGAAGCCGGAGCCATTGACGGCGCTCGCGGCATTCTCATCAACATCACCGGATCGGCATCGCTCAAACTCGCGGAGGTCCAAGAAGCCTGCACCATCATTCAAAGCGCAGCCGACGACGATGCCAACATAATTTTCGGTGCGGTCCTCGACGAAAAAATGAAAGATGCTGTGAAGATCACAGTCATCGCCACGGGATTCAAAGATGCGGATCGGCCTAGGCGGCATCGCGAAGAACCAAACTTCGGATTCGTAGCGTCACGCGAGTCCAATCGCCGGAACGACTATAACGATGATCGGGACGACCGCGAGCCGCCCGCTCCCGTCGTAGTGCAGGAGGATCCGGTGCGCCAAGCGTCCAGCGCGGCTCCCGAAACCATAGCCCTAGATAACATGCGCGACGCAATGATCGCCAACTTCGAGCAGTCGGATTTGGATGTCCCGGCGTTTCTAAGGAAGAGAAGCGAGACTATGTAGGTTCTCATCTATACTTGGATTACTGGCGCACGATTTCTTGCCGCGTTGCGAGGGATTTTAGAGTGAACTGGTAAGTTCAGAGGCGTGAACACCGCTATGCGGCCTAATTCGTCTGGCAACTCCGGTACGTTTCGCGATTCTTAGGTCGTAGTCATTCTGAAGATTGAGCCAAAATTGCGCGGGCAGATCGAAATACTTTCCCAAACGGATGGCGGTATCCGCACTGATTGACCTGCCCCCACGGACGACCTCGTAGATTCCAGGAAATTTTAGAGCTTTCGCCAGTGCGTACGCGCTTATTCCCATTGGCTCCATGAACTCGGTCTTGAGGATTTCTCCCGCGTGGATTGCAAAGATTTTTTTCGACTTAGCCATACCTGCTCCGATTCTCAGTGGTAATCCACGACCTCGACGTCAAAGGCATTGCCTTCGCGCCAGACGAAACACACGCGGTACTGATCATTCACCCGAATGCTATGTTGACCCGCACGATCCCCTCGGAGCGATTCCAACTGATTCCCAGGCGGCACTTTCAAATTATCGAGCGTGACCGCCGCGTTCAAAATAGCGAGTCTCTTGAACGCCCTCCGTGCGAGATCAGGTGGAAGGCGGCGGCCCTTGCCTGATTGCCACAGCTTTTCCGTTGCCTTATCCCGGAAACTCGCAATCATTCTTCGACCATACTAACGCTTTGCGATACTATTGTAAAGCGGTAGTATCGTACGCGTTTTCAAAAACTTGCTTTCATCGGCCTTACCTTCTATAGTCGCTCGCCTTTCATATTGTGCCACCTCGAATTAGATGTTCTCGGAACCAAACTGTTCAGATTGCCGTATCCTTCACTAAGACACGAAAGAGGACACACCGTGAAACGAACTCTATGGTTGTGCTTATCCGTAATCCTCGGGTTCGGAGTTTTGCTGGCGGCGACAGATGAGGCGCCGGATTATCCGCAATACACCGGACAGAACCGGCTACTGCCCCCGCAGAATTATCGTGACTGGGTTTTCCTGTCTTCTGGTCTTGGCATGAACTATAGCCCCGTTCCCGGAAGCCATGACATGTTCACGAATGTCTTCGTGCCTCAGTGGGCCTATCAGGCCTTCCTTAAGTCGGGGAAATGGCCTGACAAAACAATGTTTGTGGTGGAAGAAAGAGGGGCCCAGAGCAAGGGTTCAATCAACAAACATGGCAACTTTCAGACTGATTTGATGGGGATCGGCGTCGAAGTGAAGGACGAATCCCGCTTCCCCGAGAAATGGGCCTATTTCAACTTCGACGAAGATACGAAATCATCCAGCGCCAATCCAAAGCAGGCTTGCTGGCAATGTCATGAGGACCATGCCGCCGTGGAGCATAGTTTTGTCCAGTTTTATCCGACTCTTAAACCGGTAGCCAAGAAGTTCGGCACTTACAAGCAGTCCGTGGAACAAGTTCAGCCGTGAAGAAACCGGTGAGGATGGAAGCGCTTCTTGAATTGCGCGAGTTTCCGGGTTGGAGTGACGATTTTTCGCGTTCCCGGAGTATCGTCCCAGTAACTAGTCTCCGATTACCAAAGCTCGCTGTACCATTCCATTTCAAGCGCAACCATAACATTTCCAAACGTTTGCAGGATTTCCACAATGTTAACCGACTCTTTACTTTTCCATTGCTCCCGCTCCTCGCCTCTTTTACTATCAAGGGGTGGAGGGACCTGGCTGGTCATGCCTGTTTTAGCCCGGTCGTCGGACATCCGTAGGACGACACGAGGCAGGCGGATCACTCCTGTTTCCACTAAGCAAGCACTGCGGGGACGGTATAAATAGTGAGATTCAAGAATAGTTCTGCTCTAATCCGGCTAGCCATTTTTTGCTTTTCGGTGGTGCTGCTTAGCCAGACTGGCTTCGCGGCGACCATCAACACGCGTCCCCTGATTCGCAAGAAGCATCGGACGGTGACCGAGACGCCGCATGCCCGTAAGCGTATGCGCACCCTGGCTCGCAGCCGTGCCACTTCTCACCGAACCGCGCGTGTGGTGAACGCCGGCATGCGGCATCGAAGCCGCCATCGTTATTACGAGCATTTCACCATGAGTTCGTTCAATAACGACATCACCGAGGGCGACGTCACTGCTGGCGAAGATCCGGTAGTGCGAGAGGCCGCGATTGATGCGCTGGGAAACATGAATGGCACCGTAGTAGCCATCGAGCCTACCAGCGGACGTATTCTGGCGATGGTCAATCAGAAACTCGCGCTTTCGAGCGGCGCGCAGCCCTGTTCCACGATCAAGCTATCGGTTGCTCTTGCCGCGCTCAATGAGGGATTAATTACAAAAGAAACCGAGGTTCGTCTGGGCGGCCGGTCGCACATGAATCTGACGATGGCGCTGGCACATTCGAACAATGCATATTTCGAAGCCCTGGGACGCCGATTGGGATTCGCAAGAGTCCATCAATATGCGCGTCAATATGGACTGGGTGAACTGGCCGGCTATAACATTCCTGGGGAACAGCTCGGGACTTATCCCACCACGGAAATTTCCGCAAAGCTCGGCGGCGTAGGCAAGATGTGCTCGTTCGGCGAAGGGGTTTCGGTGACTCCGCTGCAACTCGGCGCGCTGGTTTCGGCGATTGCGAATGGCGGAACGCTTTACTTCCTGCAACATCCCACCAGCCCGGAAGACATTGCGAACTTTCAGCCTTTAGTGAAGCGCCAGTTGAGCATTGCCCCACTCATCCCCGAAATTTCAGATGGCATGGCGGGTGCGGTCTCGTACGGAACGGCGCGGCGGCTGAATCTGAATTTTTCGGAAGAGGAAGTATTGGGCAAGACCGGAACCTGTTCTCATGAAGGCACGCGCTTCGGATGGTTTGCCTCTTACGCGAAAACTAACGTAGGCCACATCGTTGTGGTGGTGTTCCTCGAAGGCGGACGTCCGACATTCGGACCCAAAGCCGCAGAGATCGCCGGACGCATGTACCGGAATCTTTACGACCACGAATTCTTCCTGGCAAAGCCTTTATTGCCGGCAGACAACATGGCTGCAAAAGCCCCAGCCGACACTCAGTAAGCAGTTCTCGCCTTTTTGCTTGCGTGTGAGTAATCTGTTGGCGATGTTAGTTCCTTTCTGATCGAGCCAGGATGAATCCCCGTATTCAGATGAATGTCCGTCTGGCAGCGCTTGCCACGATATTTGTATCTGTGGTTTCCGTTGGAACATTCGGATCTGATCCTTCGCCGCTGGAAGCGGCTCTTCAATCGAAGTACGTGGGGAAGGCTTTCACCTTACGCGGGTTCTACGCGGATGACCATCTGCATTTTGATAGCAACGGAAATCCTCGGGGCAACGTACATCCGGGTTCTTGGACTACATCCCTGATTGCCATACAGCAGGTAAAGATTTCTGCCGACAAAGTCGAACTCAAAGGATTGCGATTCGCAGACCTATACGACTCGAAACAATCAAAATTTGTTCCGGTTCGCACGAAGTTAGATGTGACCCTTACAGTTGATTTCGACGCTGCGGCTCAATCCGACGCTGCGGTGCTGAGCGCAGTGGAGCACATATTCTTAGGGGCTAGTGAGCAAATACTCGATGTCGCGCCAGACTACTGGAGAGCTGTGCTTTTAGGGCTTTGGGAAACGGTACCGCAGGAAAATGGCCCCGATTGCCATCGCATCAAGGGTACGTTACAGAGGACTGTGGGTGGGGACATCGTGATGGCTTGCGAAGAGAACGCGAAGACGAAATTGCCATCGCCGCCACAAACTGGCGTAGACATTTCCTCGCTTCCTTATTCCGTCGGGAAAAAGACGACGATTGTCCCGCCGCGGGTCGCATTTGACCCACCTCCGGCATACTCCGACGTGCCACGCTCACTAATATTTCACGGAAAGACAATATTGCAACTCACCGTGACGCCGGCTGGCGCTCCCTTGGGCATAGCCATCGTTGAGCCAATTGGTTGCGGCCTTGATGATCAAGCAGTCAGAGCAGTAGAAACTTGGAAATTCAAGCCTGCCATGTTGAAAGGCGTTCCCGTGCCGGTGCAGATTAGCGTCGAAGTGTCATTCAACACGAGGTAGCTAGCAGCGGAAACCCTCCGTCTTCCCCAAAAATAAATTACGAGCCCAGGCTGCTACTCGCCTTACAATCTTGAACTAGGTCTTTAAGGCCTTGGGAGGCGGCATTCAGCAGTTTCATTGCTATCGGAGAAGTATGTCCATGGTTGCCTCAATTAACTCTAGAAACCCCGTCTCGTTAATCGCACTGCTTATTTTCGCTTCATTAGTGTGCGGTGGAATCGCTTACGGTCAAACCGCCACAGCCCCGGCTGCTCCATCGCCGACGATTATCACGAATGCCGACGAGGTTTCCCTTGATCTCGTAGTCCGCGATAAGAAAAACAGGCCGGTTACCGACTTGAAGCCGGGAGACATTACCATCACCGACAACGGTTCTCCAGTGAAGATTTCAGACCTTCGGCTGGTGACTGGAGACTCTGGCGCCGAGCATCTTGTAACTTTCGTATTCGACCGATTCGATCCGTCGTCCGGCAAGAACGCCCGTGAGATAGCGGCGAAGATTCTGAAAATGGCTCCCGGGACCGGCATCTCTTTCTCAGTGTTGAAAGTTGATGGACGCCTGAAGTTACTTCAAGAATTCACGTCTGAACGCGAGGCGCTGACGAAGGCCATCATCTTGGCGACTCAAGCGGGGAAGGGTGGAGTGGCAAATGAATCCGCTCAGCCTGAGAAAAACCTCATCGCGGTAGCGCAAACGGGGACTGGATCAGACGGCATAGTTGCGACCTCAAAGCAGCGATCCATGGCGCGGATGATGCTGGCATCGCTCGAAACATCGCAGCGAATCGTGCAAGATCAACATGCAGAGGCCTCGCTCGCCGGTATGCTGGCTCTGACTCGGATGCAGCGCCAAGTTAAGGGACGAAAGATTGTAGTTTATTTTGCTCAGGGCATGCAGCTCGATTCGAATGGAAAGGACATGCTGAGATCCATCATCGGAGCGGCAAGTCAGGGCGGCGTAAGCATTTATGCCATAGATACCAATGGGATTGACTCTCAGGCTGGCCAAGCGCTGGTTGCGACGATGGCCATGGGAAACGCAATGTCGGCTCACACGTACAATGCCGCCCCTTTATCTGGACCTCCTCCATTAGGAGCCAATGCAATCGCGCCCGGCATGCAGACACAGGTTAGCGATCAGTACAGCCGATTTGAAAGCGGCACACTGGCCGAGTTCAAAGACCCGATGGCGCAGTTGGCCGTTAGCACCGGAGGTGCATACATCGGAGCCACCGATAGCTTGAAGAAGCCGTTGCAACGGATGATTGAGGACATGACTACCAATTATGAGGCGTCATTCGTTCCATCCATTCAAGATTATGATGGGCGATTTCGTCCGGTCACCGTCAAACCAATCCGTAAGGGACTCAAACTCCGATCCCGGGCAGGATATTTCGCGCTTCCGCCGGATAGAGATTCCGGGATTCGGCCATTTGAAGCTCCTCTTTTCAAGATTCTGACGCAGCAGCAGCTGCCGACGGATTTTAAGTTTCGTTCTCAAATACTGAGGATGGGTGATCTGCCGGATGGGAATGCAAATGAGGTCGTTGTCGAGGTGCCACTGTCTGAAGTCGAAATGCACAAAGATGCCAACACCCGGTTGTTTTCAGTTCATCTGGCGATTGTGGCGCAGATAAAGAACAAGTCTGGCGAGGTCATCGAACACTTCGGCGAAGACATTCCGCGGCACGGCTCATTCGAAACGATGGATGAAGCGCAGTCGGAAGTCATTAGCTTGCAGAAGCATTTCAGTGCGAGTCCCGGCGAATATTCTCTGGAGACGGCGATATTAGATCTCAATGGCGGAAAGGCCAGCGCGGGGCGTACAAACTTCGAAATCGACAATGCGTCCAACGGTCCGTCGCTGAGCGATATGGCTCTGGTCAGGCGCACAGAGCCATTCAAGCCGGAAACCGATCCGCTGGAGCCGCTTCGGTATGAAAACGGAAAAATTGTGCCGGACCTCTCGGGCGACATTAACAATAAAGCCAAGAGCATCTCTTTATTCTTCATGATTCACCCCGATGCGCAATCTTCTGAACAGCCAAGGCTTGCAATGGAGGTTCTCCGGAACGGCGACCCTATCGCAAGCATGCCGCTGCCACTTCGAAGAACCAGTGGCGCTGGAGTTGTCCCCTATCTCGCATCCATCCAATCGGGAGCTTTGCCCCCAGGGCGCTATGATGTGACCGCGACCTTAACGCAGGGTGAAAAAACTACTGCGAGCAGCACGTCGTTCACGGTAGATGGGGCGGAGCTGGCCAGCGCGGTCGTGCCAGCTAGAGGATCGGTGGGACCTCCCAGCGGCGACATTGGGTCGGTACCAGAATCGAAGCTTGAAACTTCCGGAGCCGGATCCCACCAGATTGGGCGGCTCACGATTACCTCAATCACGGACCCTATGCCGCCTCCCACTCAAGATCAGTTACAGGAGATCGTGGAAGATGCGAGGGCTCACGCATTGAGCTATTCAGTGTCACTGCCAAATTTTACCTGCGTCGAAATAACGGACAGGTCGGTTGATTCCGCGGGGGCGGGGCGATGGAAGCATAAGGACACATTCGCCGAACGCTTACGCTATGTGGATAACGCTGAGACCCGCACCATCCTGCGGGTCAATGGTCAGCCTACAGCCGAAAAGCGCTCCGACCTCAATGGGCCCCTCTCACAGGGAGAGTTTGGCGGCGTGCTCAAGGCGGTCTTCTCGCCTTCCGCGAAAGCTGATTTTCAATATAAGGAAACTGACGCGCTCGGAAGCGGGACTGTCAACGTGCTTAGTTACCAGGTATCGCAGAAGAACTCGATGTTCAGCCTGAGTGATAGCACCCAAAATATGGATGTTGGCTTTCATGGCCTTGTTTATATAGACAGCTCCACCAAGAGTGTCCGGCGGATTACCCTGAAAGCGGATGGCGTGCCGCGCAACTTTACGCTGCATTCAACATCCATCACGGTGGATTATGACTACGTTGCGATTGGCACGCATGATTACCTGGTGCCCGCGCGGGCTGAGGTGAGTCTCACGCAGGGCAAGCGTGAAGCGGTCCTGAACGAGATTGAGTTCCGCGATTACCGCCGTTACGCATCGCAGGTGAAGGTGCTATACGGTGACCGCCCCCGGTAGCGTCCGGTCACCGTCTGAAGGCGACTGAGCGGAGCAATTCGCCTTCTTTCGCCTGCTACTTTGCCGCGGGCACTCGTTGCTCGACCTGAGCAATCTGCTGCTTGACAAGGTCCGCGTTTGGGCCCGCTGGCATGTAGGTAAGACAGTTGCGCAAATGCGCGAGTGCGCCCGGATAGTCCTTTTTCTGCGCCAAAATCACCGCTAGCAGCTGTTCTGTATTCGGAATCGTGTGCTTCGGATCGAGGGCTAGAGACTTATTGGCGCTGTTTTCAGCCGCATCCACTTTTCCCAGTTGGAAGTTTCCCATGGCGTCGTAGTACCAGATCTGCGGAGTCCCTGCGGGATTGAGTTGAAGGGCATGACCGCTATTGTCCACCACATCCTTCCATTTGCCATCCTGTGCGGAAAGCGCCGCAAGCCGTTCGTACGGGAGCACGAATTGCGGGTCAGCGGCTGACGCTTTGGAATAAGAGTTTCGCGCTTCCTGGCGATCAGCAATTTCTTGCAGGCTTCCTAGTTGATACCATGCCTCGGCGAACTGAGGATAGTCCTGCACCGCTTTCTTCAGGTCTTGTTGAGCACGGTCAGGCTTCTGCTCCAGCCACTCCGCGCGCGCCTTGTCAAATGACTTCATGGCATTTGCAGGGGCAGATTTGGTTGTGTTGCTGACGGCGGTTCCGTTGCCGCTGCCTTGCCTGGACAGGGTGAGAGTTCCCAAGTCAGGCTGGTTGATGAAATTGCGTTGCGTGATGGTTATGGCATTCGAGTGAAAACCAGCCAGCATCGCCTGCACGGTGCACCCCTGGTAGTGAGTTTCCATCTGACGTTCGGCGTCGCCTTGCAAGCTAAGAGCGCCAGGAACCTTTGAGGATGTAATTACAAAGCGGCCCTTGGGGTCGCTTTGCGCTGTGTCCAGAATAGTTCCGCCGCAGACTACAGAGATCGGGATGGGTTCCCACGGAAGCGGCTCGCCCTGCATTGCCAGTTTCCCAAGTAGAACTCCCCCCGCTCGGCCCTGGGTGGACATTTCAGTCCAATAGTCGTATAGACCGCTATCCTGAATAGAGCCAGGGCGCGTAAGTGTATCCGGGGGCGCCGGCGTTGAAGTTCTCGTAGCTTGGCCCCACGCTATAGCGCCTAGACTCAAAAAGGAAAAGAGGATGGTAAAGCTCACCGACTTAAACCGCACAATACACCTCCAATGAATAACTCTATTATCTACCATCTAAGTGCGCTCCGAAAAGTAGATGCTACGCTGTTAGATGTGCAGGTACCGGTTCAGAACCTGCGTTATCCTAGAGAAACCATGCGCGGTGTTCTGCTCATATTCGCCTTACTCTCTGCATTGGCTGCGGCTCAGCAGGCGAACCCTGATCAGCTTCTCAATAGCGCTATCGAGGCGCAACAACGGGGCGATTTTCAGACGGCCATTCACGAGTACCGCCAGTTCCTCGAATTGCGGCCACATATGATCGAAGCGCAGGTAAACCTTGGGGCCGCCCTGGTTCATGTAGGACAATTCGACGCCGCGATTGCAGAGTACCGATCCGCGCTTGCATCGGCGCCAGCGGAGAAAATTCCAATTCTCTTAAATCTTGGACTCGCCTATTACAAGAAGGGTAACTTCGAGAACGCACGCCAGCAGTTTGAACCTGTGCATTCCGCGGAGCCAACTAACGTTCGAGTCGCGATCTTGTTAGGGGACACGGATGTGCGGCTCGGGAAATATGCCGCCGCGGTGACGATGCTGGAGCCGCTGGAAGACAAGAATGCCGAGAATCTTGATTTTGAGTACGTCCTGGGTTCCGCCCTGATTAAGGCGGGCCAAAGGCGCGAGGGTGTTTTGAAGATTGAAACAGTGGCGAAATCAGGCCATAGCGCGGACGCTTATATGCTCGCTGGTTCAACACTGTTGGACCTCAATGAATATGAGCAGGCTCGCAGCGATCTCGATGCGGCGCTTACTCTTAATCCAAAACTCCCCGGCCTATATAGCCTTGCTGGTACAGCACGCGACAAGACTGGAAATGTGAAGGACGCGGAAGCGGCCTTCCGGGAAGCCCTGAAAATGAACCGCGACGATTTCACAGCCAATCTTTACCTGGGGGCAATCCTCGAAAAGCGGCGCGACTTGGGCGAAGCTAAGACTTATCTTGAGCGGGCGTTGCAGCTTAATCCTTCGTCCTCTATGGCGGGATACGAAGTCGCAATGCTCAAGAGCACTTCGGGGGAATACGATGCCGCTGTTCAGGGCCTGGAGAAAGTAGTTCAAGAAGATCCAAACTGGCTGGAGCCGCACGTCGAATTAGCATCGCTCTACTACAAGCTGCACCGTCCGGCGGACGGCGCCAGGGAACGCCAGCTCGTGGAGAAGCTTACCGCTCAACAACAGGCACAAGGCCTAGGAACGCGTTAGGTTGCCGGGGGCTTGATCGTCAGCGCGGGGGTTCGGTAACCTTCAGGACGCGATCAGCTTCCACGTCTTTTAGGATTTGAACAGTCCCGGAGGGCCAATGGATCTCGATCAAGTCCGCATGAGTGTCGGGACCGAGTCCGAAGTGTACAGGGCCGTCGCTGGACGAAGCGTAGCCGACGCTCGTGGTCATGTGGTTATATTGCGCTCCGCTCTTGGTCACAAGCTTGATGCGCGCGCCGATACCATCGCGATTGCTTTTGGTGCCACGTAGAGCGATGTCGAGCCAGTGGCCGGTATTTGGACTGCGATTCATCCAGATCTCGGCATTCCTGCCAAGCGCGGTCACAACTACATCAATGCGCCCATCGCCATCCAGGTCGCCGAAGGCACATCCCCGATGCCGGGCGGGAGGGCTGGCGCCTAAACCCGCCTGTGCAGTGAGCGCCTCCCACTTCCCGCTGGGACCAAGATTACGAAACACGGTGTTGTACTGATCCACGGGCTGATTCGGCATCGTAATTGACTCAACATGTCCCCGGCTAACGAATAGGTCTTTCCATCCATCATTATCGAAGTCATACAATCCAGCGCCGAACCCAGACATGTCACGGCTCAGGTCTCGCATGCCGCTCGGCGTTGTCACCTCGCGAAAATCTCCCTTGCCGGTATTCTGGAACATCGGAAAAGTTTGGTTGTTTAGGGCCACGAACACAATATCTGGATAGCCGTCATTATTGAAATCCCGAAAATCCAGGCCCATTCCGGAGACAAAATTGCCGTCTTCCGGAAGAGCCACGCCGGTTTCGAAAGCGACCTCTTCAAATTTGTTGCCCAGGTTGTGGAAGAGCGAATTGTACGAGGCATCGTTGGTCACAAATAGATCGGGGCGGCCATCCAGGTCGTAGTCAGCCACCCCGACTCCCATGCCTTTGCCGGCGTGGTCGCGAAGTCCCCATTTCTCCGAAACGTCTTCAAAAGTACCGTTGCCCTTGTTGAGGAAAAGTTGATTGGCTTGACCCTTGTAGAATTTCGGGGCGCAGTAGTCCGCCACGTTCTTAAACCCGCAAAGGGGATTCGGCGAATACTCCCACTGCATGTAGTTCACAACGAAAAGATCCAACAGTCCGTCGTTGTTTACGTCAACCCACGCGGCAGTGATTGCCCATAGTGGCCCGTACTTCGGATCGGGATGGTTCAGTATCGCATCCAGACCCGACTTTACCGTGACATCCGTGAACGTTCCGTTTCCATTGTTGTGATAAAGCGTGCTGTGGTGCAATCCGGCCACAAATATGTCGGGGAAGCCGTCGTTGTCGTAATCGGCGGCAGCGACGCCCATGTCATAGCCTGACCCAGCCAAACCTGCGGCATCTGTGACATCAGTGAAAACACCATTGCCGTCGTTGCGAAAGAGGCGATTGCGGTATTTCGGGGAGTCCTTCTTTAGCGTGGCAATATTAGCGCCGTTGGTGAAGAAAATGTCGGGACGCCCATCTCCGTTGTAATCAAAAACTGCGACTCCGCCGGGCATGGTCTCAGGGGCGTTCTTCGCCGGGGTCTCGTCGTTCTCCAGCCGAAATGGAATCGTCTTGAGTTCGAAGCGGATTGGACTTGGCGGCGGAGAGCCTTGCGCCGACAGGTAAGCGGCCGCAGTCAACAGAAAACTGATCGCCCTAAGTGAAGGGTGTTTCAAATTAAGCATATGCCGCAAAAAAACAGGGTGGCCGGGGCCACCCTGTTAATGATACTGGACCGCGCCTAGAAGTAGTACTTGAAGGCGAAGGTGATTTGACGGCTGCCCGTCTTGAAACCGGGTTTGCCCGTCGTGTTCGTATTCGTGTTCGTCGGAGAGATGCCAGTGATTTTCACCTGGCACGGAGCGGCGGACGAGGCGCCATTCAGCAGCTGGCATTCTGAAAGGCTGTTCTCCGTCATGAACGAAGTGCTCGTGAAGTTAAGGTTGTTATCACTGTTGCCGGCCAGATTGAACTGCGCCAATGGATGGTTCAAGAAATTGATCGCTGAGACGCGGAACTGCAAGCTCTGGCGCTCAGTAATCTTGAAGTTCTTGAACAGGCCCAAGTCGCTGTCAAAGTAAGCGGGCAGCTTCACATACGGCCATACCGTAGTACCCAACTGACCGACCGCTGGCATCGTGAAGCAGTTCGGATTGAAATACTGCCCAGACTTCAATCCCGATCGCGGATCGCACGTAACCAACGGTATGAACTGCTCGTAACCGCCGCCAGTTTGGTCTGTACCGTAGTAGGTTGCATCATTGGCGGAGTTCGAATACAGCCCATTCGATAACAATATAGCGTTATTGGGAAGATCCGGCGCGCCCACCAAAGGAACTGTGAGGCCGCCAGCGGTCGCAGTGTTAAGGTTTCCACCTACGTTCGGCTGAATTGGTCCACCCGACTGGAAGGTTGTATAGCCGGAGAGCTGCCAGCCATTAACCGCTCCACGAAGGAATGCGTTGTTGTGGGCCGGGCTGGGCAAGTTCCAGTTATAAGCAAAATTCAGAATGTGGGTGTGATCGTAAGCCAACGGACCGTAATTGGCTCTGAGGTTGAACGGGTCAACCAAGGAACCATTGCCGTTTCCTTCATTCGTTTGTCCATCGCGGATACCCATCACCTTACTGAAAGTGTAATTTGTCAGGAAGGTTACGGGGCCAGACTGCTTTTGCCACGACACTTGCAGCGAGTTGTAGTTGGAATAGCCGCCGTGATTGATAACGTAAATGTCCTGGTAGTTGGTTAGCGAACGGAAGTCGTTCTGGGTAAATCCAGAATTGTAAATCGCGCCGTGATTCCCATTCAAGCAATCAAGGGCATCGGTTAAAGCGTTGCCGTTGTTGCAAGAAAGCGGCCCGGTGGACCGGGGTTGATTAGCAGGGACACCAAACTGTGTTGGTCCTGCTTTGGGGTCTAATCCAAAGTAAGTCCCGGGTTGAATTGAATTGGCGTCACTGATCTTGCCATTGGCGCCATTCAGCAGTTCATTGGTGTCCTTGTTGCCAACATACGATATTTCGAAGACCGAACGCCACGGGAGAGCCTGCGAAACCGTGAAGTTATAGTCCATGACCTCTGGAGTCTTGTTGTCTCCCATTTGAAATGCGCTGATCGTCGCTCCCTTTTGGTCAGCAGCATTAGCATTAGGAGTAAAAAACCCTGTTGTGTCAATTTGTGCATAACCGCTGGTAATCGAGTTGGTCGTTGCCGTAAATATGCCCGCTGGGCCGCCTGTCGGACCCCCAACGTCGTTCACCGCAAATTCATAGTGGAATATCGCAAAACCGCCTCTCAGCACCGTCTTCCCGGTCCCGAAGAGATCATAGGCCACTCCGATTCGCGGTTCATAATAGAACAGAGGAGAAACCAAGCCGGAGAGCGGTATGTGCTTGTCAATCGCATTGTATAGAAGGCCCGTATTGACCGGCGCTCCGGGGCCGTTCACGTAAGTCGCCGGATCCCAGACCTGCATTCCATTTGGCGGTCCGTAAAACTGGCCGACATGGTCGAAGCGCAATCCGTAATTCAGAGTCAATTTCCTAGTCGCCTTATAGGAATCCTGCGCGTAAAGAGACCACTGATGGGACTTGATATCAAACACGGTTGAAGAACTTGGCTGCTGGTAATTGGCCGCCCGTCCGAGAAGGAAGTCAGCAACCACGTTTCCTGTGCTGTTCGACCCCCATCCCAGATTGTAGGTTCCATTCCCGCCGTTGCCGAAGGCATCGTTGGACTGGAGGTTGTCGGTCGTGTCCCAGTAAGCGCCCACCTTTACAGTATGGGATCCGATAACTTTGGTGAAGTTGTCGTAGATGGCTGGGTCCTTCTTTTCCGCACCAAACCCGCCTCCATTAAAGCCTCCCTCCAAATTCATATTCGCGATATCGGGGAATGCGCCGCCCCAAGGTCCGGTGATATTGGGAATCTGCTTTGGAGTGTAGCCAAACAGGCCTGTGACGTTAATCCCCAGCTTGGTGCGATCCACGGCCCCAGGATTGCTAAGCGTGTTGGGGTTGATATAACGCGCGAGTGTGAATACAAATTCGTTGGTGGTCGTCGGACTGAAGACGTGGGTGAAGTTCGCCATCACCTCTTGCGAAGTCGTAGCTGCGACGACATTTGAGGGGTAAGGCAAGGTCCACGGTGGAGTCCACCAGATGCCGACTGGATGCTGGTCGTTTTCAATCTGGCGGGTATAGGAAACCGACAATTTGCTGTTGTCGCTGATCGCGTAGTCAACTTTTCCGGTCGCTTCCCAGCGATTTTGGGGAACACTCTGAACATATTGATAGTTGTTCCATCCGTTGGACTGGCTTGGAGTGATGTTTGGCGCTGGAAGGAGTTTTGAATACGCTACGCCGATCGGATCGAAATCACTGACCGGAATAGATGTGGACGTGGCACCCGCTGGAGGGGCGCAGCACATGCTGCCGTATGCATAAGACCATTGATTAATCGCCCCAGTGGGTACACCCTTATTGGTGAAATCGCCCGACAACTGGGCGGGGGTCGGCACATTGTAGTTGATGATGTTGCCCGCCGGATGCTGCCTCATGTATTCGTAGCCAGCCCAGAAGAATAGCTTATGACGGCTCGCATTAAACCCGGTGTGAGGAATGAGGATTGGACCACCTACGTTACCGCCCATGTAATAGAAGCTTTGATCGGGGGCTGCTGCCGTGGCAGAAAGTCCGCCGGGTACAATTTGGCTATGAGTATAGGCGTCAATTGAGTTGAACGTGCTGTTACGCGTATATAGATACCCTTCCCCGTGGTACTGCGATCCACCGCTTTTGCTGAAAGCCTGAAAGATCACCGGCCCTTTGGCGTACTCAGCGCTGTAGGACGACATCAGCACCTTAACTTCGGAAACCATGTCCTGGTTGATATTGGCAATCTGGGATCCCGCATTCCCGGGATCAACCAAGTTGGCACCGTCGAGCATGAAAGCCATCGAGCCGTTCGGCTGAGTGCCGTTGGAGGAATAGGCGCCCACTGGCCCACTGTTCGTGCCTGTTACTTGGGAGTTGAAACCGGACCCCTGCGTAATACCATTCGTGAGAGCCATTCCAGGCATGAGCTTGAGTAATTCTCCCGCATCACGTCCACCGAGCGGAACATCTTCGATCATTTGCGTGTTCAAGGTGGTGCTGACTTCGGCGCTGTCGAGTGCCACAATCGCGGCTTGCGTGGTGACTTCCACCACTTGATCTGCCTGGCCCACGGCGAGGCTGATATTGGGCAGCGTTCGACTGTCGCCCTGTGCGAAGACGATGCCGTCTTCCTTCCAAGTCTTAAATCCGGCCGCCGAAACAGATACCGAATAGGTGCCGGGCTGCACGGCAGTGATCGAAAAATAGCCCGATCCATTGGAGGTGGTCGTGCGAGTGTCGCCGGAAGCTGTATTTTTCATCGCCACTTGGGCATTGGGAACGACTGCGCCCGTTTGATCGAAGGTTGTCCCGGTCAAGGTTCCAGTCAACTGCTGACCGAAGCATAGAGACGCAAAAAGGACAAAAACCGCCAATCCCGCCAATGCGCAAATACTCTTAGAGTTCACTTTAAGCTTCAAAATCATCTGTCCGCCTCCGGATGGTGGTTAACTGAGTCTCAGTTAACTTGTACATAAACTTGTCGAAATGTTTGTGTAGGCGTTTGCGTAACCGCATACACAGGGCACTAGCACAAAAGTACTATTGCGATCCCGCAACTTGTACCGTTCTTTAACAGTGACTGTCAAGCAAAATTATTCTTGAGCCAAGGATTTTACAAACGCAGGGCCGAAACAGAGGAATCTAGTTAGACAATACGTGGAAAGCCTCGTCCAACCGGCTAACCCGGCGCTAAGGCGGCAATAGAAAAGCGGTCATTCCAGAGAGGAGAAACCCTCCAAAGCCGGGGGTCCCCAACGGGCGGAATGGTGGGCAGCTGTAGGATTTGAACCTACGACTTCCACCGTGTGAACCTAATCGTTCTAGCAAATATAAAGACTTACAAGACCTCATCCGCTACTGAAAGCCTTGCTGGACCATCATCTGCTTCATGAGTGTATTCGAGCGGCTGTTGACTCTTCTCGTGGCCAGTGACGGGACTTCGCATCGGCGAGGTCTTGGCCCTGCGTTGGGCGAATGTAGACACAGAAAGGGCCCTGATTCATGTCCGCAGCAATTATGTGCGGGGTATATTCGGGTTGCCAAAATCAGCAGCCAGCAAGAAGCCCGTTGTGGTGCCTATCATCGCAATGGGGCTGCTGAAAAAGTGGCGGGAGACCACAGCGATGCGGGCGACCACGATTTTGTTTTCGCCTCCGAACGCCGCCATGGGAAATCGCCACGGGTTCCAAGCATGCTCGTCGCGGATCATCTGCGACCCGCCGCCGAAAAAGTGATTACCATTCCCGAAAATCACAGGTTTGGATTCCACAATTTACGGCACGCCCTATCGTCTTAATCTTGTGGAGAATGGCACCGATCCGAAGACCATTCAGGACATGATGCGCTGGTCGGACCCGACAATGCTCATGAAAGTCTATGCTCATTCACGCCTCGAAAAGCGGCGCGGGAAGCGCAAGATCAAATGATCGCAGCCATGGGGCTGAACAACGAAACAGTGCGCCTTATTCAATGATGGGTGACGCACCGTGGGTGATTTCGACTCCTCTCGTTCGCCGGAGTTCCGTTAAGTCTTGCGGAATGATGGTGGCCAGGGAGGGAGTTGAACCCCCGACGCCAGCCTTTTCAGGGCTGCGCTCTACCACCTGAGCTACCTGGCCACATTAGAATCCGCGCTCAACTGCAAACGCCCTGCGAGTCGTATGGAGACGCGCTCAATACCGGCGGGACTTCCTGGAAGCAGACGCTTGGAACAGCCCGATTATAGCAATCAACTTTAATCCTCTCAATGATGGGCAATGATATTTGTAAACTCAATGAGCAAAATTGCCTGTTTATAATAGTTAGCCCGATACGCATCTCTTTGCAAAGTAGAAAGAGCCTGACTGTGACTCGGTGTCAGATGCGACCTCGGACGATTCCATTCAAGATTGTGAATGCGACTCGGTTTGATGCAAACCAGTATGGAATCTCATGATAGTCGTCCACGTCGAAGGCGACCAGGTCCGCATCTTTCCCCGGTTCGATTGATCCTTTGCGGTCCTGTAATTGCAGCGCCCATGCTCCGTTTATGGTTGCCGCAGAGATTGATTCGGCGGGCGACATCTTCATGTGGGTACATGCCAGCGACAAAACAAAAGGCATGCTCGCGGTCGGCGACGAGCCTGGATTGTAATCGGTTGCCAAAGCCACGCGCACGCCTGCGTCAATTAGTTTTCGCGCGGGAGGGAATCTGTCCAATCCCAGAAAGTAGTTTGCGCCTGGCAGCAATGTTGCAACCGTGCGCCTCGCGGCCAGATGCCGGATATCCTCGTCGCTCACATAATCCAAGTGATCTAACGATGCGGGATTGAATTCCAGTACGGAGCGCAATGACTGCGCGCCTAGCTGGCAAACGTGCGCTCTAATTCCCAACGAGTGTTTGCGCGCGGCCTGGAAGATCCTCTCGGCTTCGTTCATCGTAAAGGCTTCGCGCTCGATGAAAACGTCCACGAACTGCGCGAGTTTTCGTTTTGCGGCTTGAGGGATCATTTGATCGCAAATAAGATTGACATAATCGTCGCGGCGATTCTTGAATTCCCGCGGGACAACATGCGCGCCAAGCAGTGTTGACATAACTGTCCCCGGCCATCGGGATGCTGCCTCGCGGATTGCTTCCAGACTTTTCAATTCAGATGCGAGACTCAGCCCATAACCAGACTTTGCTTCCACCGTCGTGGTGCCGTGATCCGCCATCTGATTGAGTGCGTCGAGGATTTTTCCCGAAAGCCGCGCCTTGCTTGCTTTACGCACGTCTTCGATGCTGGAACGAATGCCTCCGCCGGCTTCTGCAATCTCTTCGTAGGTGGCGCCGGAAATTCGCTTCTCAAAATCGGAGAGGCGCGGGGAAATGAACGCAGGATGAGTGTGCGAGTCCACGAAACCGGGAAGAACAACTTTGTTCTCGCAATCAATTTCGATAATTCTTTTTCGATTCTTTTTGAGCCAGGGATCGCGCAGGGCGTCTTTAGTCTTGCCGACAGAGACAATTCTTCCGCCAGAGCAAAGCACAGCGGCGTCTTTTATGATGCCGAGTTCAGAGAGCGTCGGCCCTCGACGCGGCCCAGCGTGGCTGGAAGACTCCCCAAGAGTCAACAGCTGACCGATGTTGAGCAGAAGAAGAGAACGATTATCCGCTTTGATTGTTCTGCGCGTGCGGTCCTTCCCCATCGCGTGGACTACCCCATTCCCAATTCATCCGCTGATTCGAGTGGTGTGCCGCATTGGCGGCAGATGATAGCGGAACAGTCTCCGCAGGTGAGTGGATCAGTCACCGGGACGGCGCACTGTGGGCAATACAGTTCCGCATCCGGGGATTTTGGAGGATCGGCAATGGTCACAATGGTAGGAAATGTAGCACACCCACAGCGGCATGGACTGGGTCCGATTTATTTCAGAGCGCGGCAGCCTGTTCGCGCCGCTTGCCCTGAATCTCGATGAAGACATTTACGAGGGATACCGCTGCTGGCGTCACCCCCGGAATGCGTGACGCGTGAGCGAGGGTGCGTGGACGGATTTTGAGCAAGGTCTCCTGCATCTCGCGGGACAGGCCGCTGACGGACGCGTAATCGAACCAATCCGGAATAGCGCGCTGTTCCGCCTTTTTGAGACGTTGGATGGCGCGATCCTGCTGCACCAAATAGCCTTCGTATTTAATTTCAGTCTCGACCGCTTTGAGTTCGTTCCGTTCCGTGGAGGAAATCGCACGCTGATTATTATCGTCACTGTTTTTCGAGGTAAATAAATCAGGAGCAAGATCGCGAAGTATTGGAACCAGATTTTCTATCGTAATCTCCGGGCGCTTTAAGAACTGTGCGCAGGTTTGGCCGATCGCGGATGAAAGATTGATGCCGGGCACGCCTGCCGAGCTTTGCTCGACTGGGCGGACGGGGGCGTCCGCCGCTACGCGATTCATGCCCATTTGCTCGATTTTTTCAAGCATCGCCGGCATAAGACGTGTGTTTCCGAGCAGTTGCTTCAACGATTCCATGCGTTCTTGCTTGGCAAGATAATCCGCCCATGCTGGGTCAGAAATTAAGCCGATTCTGCGGCCATGAGGGGTAAGGCGGCGATCGGCATTGTCAATGCGCAGATGCAAGCGGAATTCCGCGCGCGATGTGAACATGCGGTACGGTTCGTTCGTGCCCTTGGAAATCAAATCGTCAATCAATATGGCCGTGTAGCCTTCGGTGCGGTCGAGAATCAGTGGCGGTTCATCTTTTACTTTTAGCGCGGCATTAATTCCTGCCATCAAGCCCTGGCAGGCAGCTTCTTCGTAGCCGCTGGTGCCGTTAATTTGTCCTGCGAGAAACAACCGCGAAATCCTCTTGGTTTCGAGCGTGCGATCAAGTTCGGTCGGATCTATCGAGTCGTACTCAATTGCGTATCCCGGGCGGAGCATCTCGGCAGAATCGAGGCCCGGAATGGATTTGAGAATCTCCATCTGCACTTCGACCGGCAGCGAGGTGCTCATGCCATTCACGTAAATTTCATGCGTGTTGATGCCTTCGGGCTCGAGGAAAAGCTGGTGCGTAATCTTGTCTGGAAACTTTACAATTTTGTCTTCTATCGAAGGGCAATATCTCGGTCCAATAGATTGAATCTGGCCGCTATACATCGGCGAACGGTGCACGTTCTCGCGGATGATGCGATGAGTCTCCGGGGTGGTCCATGCGATGTAACAAGGCACCTGCGAATCGTGATGAGCGACCCGTTTGGTGCGGAAACTGAAGGGAGTGGGATCGGCATCGCCAGGCTGGAGTTGGAATTTCGACCAGTCAATGCTGCGTCCGTCGAGCCGCGGAGGAGTGCCAGTCTTGAGGCGGCAACCGCGCAGGCCAAGTTGCTTGAGGGATTCTCCCAACAATATTGCCGCCGGTTCGCCAGAGCGACCCGCGGGATATTGCTGTTCGCCACAGTGGATGAGTCCGTTAAGAAACGTGCCGGTTGTGATGATCACGGCTTCGGCGCCAACGGTGCGGCCATCGCGGAGGCGAATTCCGCGAATGGTGCGGTCGTTATTTGTCAACCCCGGGGCCGTTGGTCCTTGGTCGTTGGCCAAAGCTGTTGCGGATTTAGCCAACGACCCACGACCAACGACCAACGACTCTTCAATAATCAAATCCGCGACTTCGGCTTGCTTGATTTTCAGATTCGGCTGCGATTCCAGCACTTCACGCATCTTGAGCCGGTAAGCCTGTTTATCGCATTGCGCGCGCGGAGACCACACGGCCGGGCCGCGGGAAGTATTCAGCAACCGGAACTGGATGCCGACCGCATCGGTAATTTCGCCCATAATGCCGCCAAGCGCATCCACCTCACGTACGAGGTGCCCCTTGGCAATACCGCCAATTGCCGGATTGCAGGACATTTGCGCGATTAGATCGGCGTTCAAAGTATAAAGAGCAGTCTTCAGACCCATGCGGGCGGCGGCCATCGCGGCCTCGCATCCGGCATGGCCCGCGCCGACCACCACTACATCGTAATTTTCCGTGAACTGCATTTTATAAAGACCGCAATGACAGTTATCCATTCTAACAACTATGCGAATGCACCGGGCTAGTAGTGGCGTTAATGAGTCTTGGGAATATCCGTGAAGGTGGCTTCCTGCCACTCTGAGGATGGAAAGTACCAGTCGCTGGCTCCCGCTTCATGATTGTTTCCGCCCGGGCCATAAGGGACGGTTGGCGAGCGCCAATAATCCATTCCTATTTGAACCAAAGCCCCCGGAGAAATCTTGACGCGAACTTTGACCGTGCATCCTGCAAGCTTGCCAGCCGGCAAGGCTGCCCGCGGCGACGGGCTCCAGAAATGCCAGACGCTATCTGTGCGCTCGCCGACGTTCAGCAAAACCGCATGATCCGCCTGCGAGTAGCTCAATGGGATCGGGTCGTGATGATCAGTTGCGAACCACGGATAGCGCTGGTAAAGGCCTCCGCGCACATTGCCGCTGTCGTTATTTAAGACAAAATCTTTTCCATCCACACGACAAGAGAGTTGGGTTGAAGCAATCTCGACGACGGCTGATTCATAGCCGGGAACTCGGGTATCCGCAATCGCAATACCCCAAAGCAGCGCAGACTTGAAGTCCGGAGGACGAGCAACTGGATTGACGTATCCGGTCGCGAATTTCACTTCACTCGGCACACGCGAATCGGCAGAGGCATTTGGCCGGGCTTGCGCCCATCCACATACCGAAAACATAAAACAAAATGCGACAATCCTCCAATGGGAAAGCAAAAAATGGGGTAGAACCACTGTTGCTCCTGGGTGCGAAATAACATTATCCTGCTTCGGAGAAAAAGGGAATCAGCGACCTACTTGTTCGCAGGCGCGACTGCTGCTATTGGCGTGGCGATCAACTTCTTCACGTCGTCAACAACAGCAGGCATTGCTTTATCGTAGTCCTTCCGCGAGTTCTTCCCTCCTCCTTCGGAGTAAATTGGCCCTGCGGCGATAGTCCATAACTTGATGTTAGTCTTGGGATCTAGAATCACCAGTCGGAGATAGCGAGCTTGATCGGTCTCAACAGCGCGAATTTCAAAAACCAAGTCAGCCCCAACGGGGCTCGTTACAAGCTCGTATTGACCCCAGCTCTTCATGCAGATGTAGAAATCGTTGTAGGTACGATCTGGAGCTTTTTCTAAAAAATCGCGGCCACCGTTGGCGATAAACACCTTCTTGGCACTGTATATTTGGGCAGGGATGGGAACTTGAGGCGGGTGAGGGCTTTGTTGCGCGCTGGCCACCGGAGATGTTGTGAGCAATGCCGCAACAGAGATCGTTAGGATGGCGATAACAAGAATCTGTCTCATACAGGCACCTTTCCAATTGCTTTTTCACTACAGTGACGATAATCCCGGCTGTGCACCCTAACAAGTAAAGTATCGGTAAAGGATTGTAAAATCGCGTCAGCGCATCCGCGATCTATTGAGATTGCCAACCCCTCTTCGTGCTGCGGGCATTCTCTAACATTCGGCCTAGTTTTTTGTCTGAACTAATTTCGCGCCTCCATTTGTCACGACCTCTAGGGTCTCGTACTATGAGGTCTACCCAAAACCTTTCGGAGGCAATGGCATGACCACGCGGGAATTTCTCGAACAGCTAGATGCGCGCATTGCGAAATACGACCTACTCTGTCATCCATTTTATAAAGCATGGAGCGCAGGCGAACTCAACCGGAAGGATCTGCGGGAGTACGCCCAAGATTACTATCATCACGTCGCGGCCTTTCCGCAGTATCTTGCCGAGTTGGCGATCCGTCTGGATGACTCTGAACTTCGGCAAGCGGTGTTGGCGAACCTCGCAGATGAAAGTGGCGCAGCGGATGAATCTGGCGCGGCTCTGCGCGCTCATTCCGAGTTGTGGATGGATTTTGTGGAAGGAATGGGCGCAAACAGCGATCGTACGGGACACAAGCCGCATCCGGCGGTGAAAGAGCTGACAGATTTTTTCCATTCGATAGCAAGCGACGGGACTCCGGAAGAAGCACTGGCCGCTTTTTATGCGTATGAATCCCAAGTGCCGCGAGTTGCAGCCGAAAAAGCACAAGGCCTCAAGGAAATGTACGGTTCCGACGAGAAGACTTACGGATATTTTTCGCTGCATGCCACCGCAGACTTATACCACGCGCAAGTGTGGCGCCGGCAATTGAGCAAATGCGTGGAAGCGAACCCCGCTTCCGCCGAAAAAGCTTTGATCGCCGGAGAAAATGCCGCGCAGGCACTTTGGCAAGCACTCGATGGAGTTGAAGAAAGACGAAAAACCGCGCTGGCGGCAGCGTAGAAGCCAGCGTAGAGTGCTGTGGAAAGAAACGGATTTCAGCCAATGACTTCATGAGTCGTTGGCTTTACTATTGTTGCGGACATCAAATGCCATTAATTTCCCCGGCTTACAATTAAGCAGGCACCTATGCCCGAAGTCGCCAACACTCCCGAAATCGAAACCTCCGCCTCCGGCGAGGCGGCCTCGGCAGAGGTTTACGCCGTGTTTGGCGCAGAGCCCGAAGTGCTGGCCTATGCCATGGCCAAGTACTCGCGTTCGGCTCTCTCGATGAAGGAGTCGCTGAAAGAAATCAGCCAGCAGAAGGCTGAAAAATTTCTCAATACATTTTACTTTCAATATGGCCATCGCTCGATTGCCGATCTTGCGCACATCGCGATGGCTGTTGAGCGCTTGTCCATACTAGCGGCCATTGCGGTGGCCGACGAGCAGCGTTGGGACGGCCAGGAACGTTCGACACGTTATCAGGATTTCAAAAAGAGCGGTTACTTTTCTCCCGAATTTGGGGCGGATGAGCATTCGAAGAGTTTGTATCGGACCACGATCGAAGAACTTTTTGCGGAATATGAATCTCTCTCAGAACAAATGTTCCAATACCTCGCCGGCACCACCTCCAAGCCTGAGGAGATGAAGCAGGAACCGTACGAGCGCACATTACGCGCGCGCGCATTCGATTTTTCCCGCTATTTGCTGCCGCTCGCTGCGAACACTTCTTTAGGCGAGATCGTGAACGCGCGCACGTTGGAGACTCAAATCGCACGGTTGCTCTCTAACGCTCATGCGGAAGTTCGCTCCCTGGGAGAGTTACTGAAGCGGGCCGCCACGAGTGCCGCTTACAACGTTCATCACGAGTCTCTGCATGAATTGGTAGAACGCATAAAGGCAATTTCACCGGAACTCGGCGAGCGCGCATCGCAGGAATTATTGCGGGAGATCCGGGTCGCACCGACGTTGGTGAAATATGCGAACTCCAGTTCCTACGAAATCGAAACCCGGCGCGAATTACGTCAAGTCGAGTCGGAGCTCATGGGAAACGTTGAAATTGCTCCGGCCCCCACCGTTGATCTGCTGGATGAAGATCCCGTTGAAATCGAATTGGCGGCCACGTTGATTTACGAGCACAGTCATTATCCGTATCGCCAGATCCGCCATTCAGTTCAGGCGGCGGGAGAGGCGATCAGAAATGAAATCATTGATATGGGATTGCGGCATCGGGGCAGTCACGACGAAATGCAGCGGGCATTTTGCGCGGGGCAGCAATTCCGCTTCGACATTCTGATGGATATCGGCGGCTTCCGCGATATGCACCGTCACCGGCGATGCATACAGATCGGACAGGAATTTACGACGAGACATGGCTCCGAGGCGCCGGAAGAACTGGAAGCAGCAGCCGTCCGGAAAAATTACGACCAGGTGATGCAGCGAACTGCGGCAGCAGTCGAGGAGTTGGCCCGCCGAGGCTCCCCGGAAGACTCTCAATATGCAATTCCACTGGGCTTCCGCAAGCGAACGCTTTTCAAAATGGATTTCGCCGAAGTTGCCTACATATCCGAATTGCGCACTGGCCCGGCCGGACATTTTTCTTACCGCAAAGTTGCCTATGAAATGTACGAAGCCGTCGCGAAGAAATATCCCACTCTGGCGAAATATTTGAAGGTGCACGACGTCAGGGAGCCGGTGGATTTGCTGAAGCGGTGAGCAGTTGGCGAGTTGCCGCCACTATCGAGACACTACCTGGCGAAAAGATTTGAACAAGTTTGAAACTATGGAAGTGGACCCTTTTCGGCTGCGAGAGTCATCACTATTTTTCTGCCCACGATCTCGAAGTTTCCTGCCAACACAATATTAATGGCTTCGGAATACGCGATATGTTCTTGTTCTAATATCCTCGCAGCGAGCGTCCGCTCATCGCCTTTATCGAGTACTTGGATTGCTTTTTGGACGATGATTGGCCCGTGATCCAATTCTTCGTCCACAAAGTGAACCGTGCACCCGGCGATTTTTACTCCGTAGGCGAATGCCTGCTCCTGCGCTTCCAGTCCGGGGAAGGCTGGCAGTAAGGAAGGATGAATATTCAATATTCGGCGAGGAAACTGTTGCACGAACCATGGCGACAGCAACCGCATGTATCCAGCCAGGCAAACCAAGTCAACTTTAGCCTGCTGCAATGCCGCGACGACTTCGCGATCATGCTCTTCGCGTTGTTTGCCTTTCGATGGGATCACGATGGCGTTCAGGCCCAATTGCCGGGCGATCGCAAGGCCACCCGCATCGGGTTTATTCGATAGCACTGCGGAGATTCGCGCATCCCGAATTTCGCCCGAGGCAACATTTTTCGCAATCGCTTCGAAGTTCGAGCCGCGTCCGGAAAGAAGAATGCCGAGGTTTTTCATGGAAGCAGTTAGCTAGCCATGATAATCCATTCAATACCGAGCGAGAGCGTTATGGATCCGAATATCTGTCGCGGTGTTTGCTTGTCAATTGTGGCCACACATAACTTCGCCGGCGTCGTGAATTTGCCCATGCCAACTCTCTCCGGTATAGTTTTATTCGGCTATGTACACAGATTTTAATGCCGCGGACCGCTGGTCCAAGAGGGAAGTTCACTGCATCTACCAGGCTCTGATCGTAGCAGTCGCCACGCGGCACGCCGATGCTGTAGACGTCAAATTTCTGGTGGACGGGCGTCCCACATGGGTGGCATTGCCTTTGCCTGCATGGGTGGAATACAAGAGCCGCACCGGTAAAAGCATTACGGATTCGCTGGCTATAGAAATCGCCGGGCATTATTTAAAAACAGCACTTGAATCTGGGGAAGGCGTTGATCGCGAGATGTACTCGTTAACGGTGCAAGAGACACTTAAACATCTTGACGCGCTGGTGAATGAACCTGAAGCGGCATTCGCGGCAAACCCGTAGCCCTTCGATCAGCGAACTAAATGGCAACAATACCTTCAGCACTACCCTCCTCCGATCCCATCGCATTTATTTTCCCTGGACAAGGTTCCCAGGCCGTCGGCATGGGAAAAGATTTCGCAAACATTTATCCCATAGCTCGGCAAACCTTCGATGAGGCGGATGACGCCTTGGGCTACAAACTTTCGGAACTCTGCTTCGAGGGCCCGGAAGAACAATTGCGCCTCACTGAGATTACGCAGCCTGCGATTTTAACCGCATCGGTCGCGGCATATCGAGTGCTGGATGAAAAGGGCGTCAAACCCTCGTACGTGGCGGGGCATAGTCTGGGAGAATATTCCGCGCACGTTGTGGCGGGAACCATATCGTTTCACGACGCCGTGCGAACAGTACGGAATCGCGGCAAGTATATGCAGGAAGCCGTTCCTGTCGGGGTGGGAGCCATGGCTGCGATCTTGGGCATGGATCTAGAAGCTGTTACATCCATCTGCACCGAAGCCGCGCAGAATGAAGTGTGCGAGCCGGCAAACATCAATTCAGCTGAACAGATCGTGATTTCAGGCCATGCAACCGCGGTCGAGCGGGCCATAAAGTTGGCTGATGCCAGAGGTGCGAAGCGCGTCATCCTATTGCCGGTAAGCGCGCCTTTCCATTGTTCACTGATGAAGCCGGCGCAGGAACGTCTCGCGGTGGATCTGCAACAGGTGATCTTTCAGAAGCCGCGTGTACCCGTGATCTGTAACGTTGACGCGGCGTCACACGACGATGCGGCAAAAAGCCGTGACGCGCTGGTTCGCCAGGTGACTGGATCGGTGAAGTGGGATCAGTCTATCCGCCTGCTGATTTCAAGCGGCGTGCAAACCTTCGTCGAAGTAGGACCCGGCAGAGTGCTGAGTGGCTTGATGCGGCAGATTGATCGCTCGAAGAGCGCAGTCAACGTCGGAGATGAAGCGTCACTGCAAAAAGCGTTGAAGAGCTTCGCGGTGGCTCCCAATTCCACATTGTCTTCCTGAGTCAAAGAGCCTGCCCAGCGTTTGGGTGTATTTTCCATTGATAGGAAGGCAGAAAATCCCACAAGGAAATAAGAGAAGCCAAGAGCCAAAAGCTAAATTGGCGAGAAACTGATCGTCTTGTCCGATCTCTCGACCCATACCCGCGCGTGTTCCGCACGCTCATTTACTATCATTTCCACAACCACACCGCTGCCCCCGCCTTTCGGCGTAGCCGAACCGTAAATTCTGTATGACTTAATCAGTCCCCACTCCCCACCTGGACCCCAGTCGCGATAAAAATCATTGAAGGGATACTGCGTGAACTTCGCGGCATGCTGCTTCCAATCCGGATCATGCATCCAGATGCCATACGCAGCGTCGTAGTTTTTGTCTTGCAGCGCTTGAAAGAACTGGTCCGCGATACGTTCCTCCGGCCAATTATGGTAGTACCATGCCAGTCCACCGATGACCGCAAATAGCACGATGATTGAGATGACTCTGATTCTTCGCCGGCGGTCCTGCGATGGATCGTACTGCTGTGCATCAAGCAATGTCATGACATTCTCAGCATAAAGGATTCTTGCGTGAAGGTACAAAGATTACCCAATCAGGTAGTCGGTAGAGTTCAATAAGGATCAGAAAAAACCATAAACCGCGAATGACACGAAGGGTCACGAAGGATTCAGGCCCAGGAGTTTCCTTTGTGTACCTTTGTGTCCTTTGTGGTTAAATTCGGCATCTGGCCCACTCTCGTTGCATCGCTAGAGCGTTCGCTTGAACAGCGGCGTTGCAACACTCAACCCGATGATCGCGAACAGAGAAAGATACGCCATGTCTGGCAAAATCGCCGTCAATCCTGTTTCTTTGAGAAGTAAGGATTTGAAACCATGTACCGCGAACGTGAATGGATCTACTTTGGCGATGCCTTGCAGCCACCGTGGAAATGCCTGGATGGGATAAATCGCTCCGCTGGGAAAGAATAGCAGCGTATTCAGAATGCCAAACATGGCCCGAGGCACCAGCGGGTCTTCAATGCGAACCATGAGCAGAAACATCATCGTATTGAACGCGATCGAAGTCAGCACGATCATAATCAGCAGGCCGAGAGCAGTCGCCAGGTTGAAGAGCGTGCTGACACCAGCCATGAGCGACCCAATAACAGTGATTACTATTCCTGTCATCACGGCCTTGATGGCGCCGGCTCCATTGAGTCCAAAGACTAACTCCGCTTTCGTGATGGGAGTAACCAGATAGCCTTCGTGGACGCCACGGGCTTTATCGTCAATGTAGAGCATGCCTCCGCCGATCATTACTGAAACAAACATCGCCAGCGTAATTGAGCCGGGCAGCAGGTACTTCATGTATTCGATATACGGATACAGTTCCACGATTTGCAAGACCGTCTGCTGCAAGATGCGCGGCTCAACTGAGGGCTGGTTGAGGGTATTTGTGATGCTGTTCAGCTCGTCCTCAAGCGTGGAACTCATGAAGTTGTCGCTGTTGTCCACGATGAGAGCGATCTTTGGTGCATCCTGCTCGTACACTCGCCGCGAATATTGCGGGGGAATAATTACCGCGCCCTGAATTTTTCCATTGCGAACGTCTTCCATCGCCTGCTTTTCATTGTTGTAGTAAACGGGCAAAAAAGTCCGCATGTTGGCGCGCACGGAATCGAAAGCCTCGCGGATCTTCAAAGCTTGCGTGCCGCCATCTTCGTCAACGAGACCAAGTTTCGCGTCGCGGATTTTGCCGCCGAACGCATTTCCCAAAACAATGAGCTGCACCAGCGGAAAAATCATGGACGCAAGCATGAGCGCGGGCGAACGGAAAAATTTGCGCATTTCGCGCTCGATAATGGCCATGATGTGGTTCATGGCTGAAGGCCTGGTCTCTGCGGCATAATGAATGCGTAAGCTTTGACTAACTCATCGCGTAATTGACGCCCGGTGTAATGCACGAAGACATCATCCAAAGTAGTGTTTTGCACAGACAGCGACTTCACGCCGACCCCTGCTTTGACAGCGGCCTCCACAAGTTCCGTTGTGGTGCGGGAGCCGTTGCCGGTAAGCACCCGGTACATGCCCGATGATTCATTCTGAACCGACGTCACATCGCTGAGAGCCTTCAATCGCTGCTCCCAATCCGCGGGCGCGCGCTCAAACTGCGCCTCGATAACGTTTGATCCGGGAACGCTCGCTTTCAGAGCCGCCGGAGAATCGAGCGCCACGAGCTTGCCATGATCCACAATGGCAATGCGGTCACATAGCCGGTCGGCCTCGTCCATGTAATGCGTGGTGATCAGGATCGTAAGCTGTCTTTTGCTCTTGATGTCGGTAAGCATTTCCCAAACCGCAACGCGAGAGACCGGATCAAGGCCGGTTGTCGGCTCATCAAGAAAAAATATTTTGGGACTATGCACCAATCCCCGGGCGATTTCGAGGCGCCTCCGCATGCCACCAGAGAGAGTCTTGGTCTGCGCCGAGCGCCACTTCGTTAAATCCACCAGTTCGAGCAATTCATCAATCGCATCGTGGCGCTTCTTCGCCGGCACATCATAAAGCTTGGCGTAGATGTTCATGTTCTCTTCGACTGTAAGGTCGAGATCGCTGGTCAGGGCTTGCGGAATCACCCCTATAGTGCGCCTTACCGCGTCCGGATCTTTCTGGACATTGTGTCCCGCGATACGCGCCGTCCCCGCCGTGATGGGGATCAGTGTGGTCATCATTCTGATTAACGTGGATTTCCCCGCGCCATTGGGGCCAAGCAAGCCAAATATTTCGCCGTCTTTCACGGCGAACGAGACGTCATCCACTGCGGTGAAGTCGCCATATTTCTTGACGATGTGAGTTACTTTGATTGCATTCGCGGATGATCCAGATGGTGCGGCGGCGGGAGTCCCATTTGTCTTGGAGCCGGCTGTCATGGCTTTTCCGTTGCGACGCTTTGAGCTTGCTGCGCGCCTTTCAATTGGTCTGGCGAGACGAGCACTTCCGCCGTCATGCCGGGAACGTAATCGCCTTTGGGATTGTCGAGCCTTACTTTCAGAACGATCGTTCTAATATCCCGTTTACGACGACTCACATCGCGCTGGGTAGCGAAGTCCGCTTCTGGAGCCTTGAAAAAAACTTTGCCGGGGACGAGAGTGCCACCCGGGAGCCGAATTCGCAACGTATCGCCGAATCCAATATGGTCGGCCTCGGTTTCAGGAATGGCGGCGCGAACCCATGTGTCGTTCAAATCAACGATTGTGACAATTGGCTGTCCGGCATTTAATACTTCGCCTTCGCGTGCCGCGCGTACTGAAACCGTGCCGGTCACCGGCGCATAAATCTTCGTATAGCCCAGTCGCACTTCGCTCTCTTTCAACATCGCTTCGGCATTCGCCAGTTGACCTCGAGTGGATTGCACTGTGCTCTGCGCGGCCCGCGCTTGATGCACGTTGGCGACCGCCGTGTTGAGATCGGCCTGCGCGGCGGTCACCTGCTCTTTTAGTGCTTGCACCACCGCTTGTTGCGCGGTGAGATTTGTTTCCGCCTGCACGCGGTCCTGATCGGAAGCGACTCCCTGCTTCGCCAGTTCGATCATGCGCCGGCTGTCGCTCTGGGTACGCTGAAGAGTGGCCTCGGCTTGAAGGAGTTGTGCGCGGGTAGACGCCAGCTTGGCTTGGGCGCTGGCAACGCCGCTCGTGGTCGAGCCTTGCATCGCTGTCTGCGTGCTTTGTGT